>Ga0194131_10000738_pt1 | contig 55862 bp, 52 predicted proteins | sample TA2KigO120mmetaG_FD_148631 | JGI IMG/M metagenome (GOLD analysis project Ga0194131, IMG submission 148631) | Freshwater microbial communities from Lake Tanganyika, Tanzania - TA2015053 Kigoma Offshore 120m | ecosystem: Environmental > Aquatic > Freshwater > Lake | place: Tanzania: Lake... | reverse complement strand
GGCCGCAGGCGGCGGCGATGCCGCGGCCGGATTCGTCACCGCCCCCGATCATCGCGCCGCCGGGAGCCTGTGACGCGGACCCGGCCGCTGCGTCGGCCGGGCCCGCCGCGGCGGGCGCCGGGACATCGGAGCAGACGAGGTGGAAGTCCCTGGTGGACGGGCTGCAGCGCGCGAGCGCGTCGCGCTTTTTCCGCCTGTCGTACAGCAAGGTGCTGGACGTCGGGGAGACGTCGATCCGCGTCGCGCTGACCGGGCGCGAGGCGGTGTCGGCGCTGTCCACGCCCGAGGTGAAGGCCACCATCGAGCAGGCGCTCGAGCGCGAGTTCGGACGGCGGCTCGTGTTCGAGCCGGTGGTTCAGGGGGACGGCAGCGTTCCGTCCATGCAGGGCAATCACGCAGCGCTGGACCGGCAAGCGCGCGAGGACCCGGTCGTGCAGCTCAGCGTGGAGATCCTCGGGGGCCGCGTCGAGGGCGTGCTGCCGCGCAGCCGCCGCCAGGTCTGAGCCGGAACCATCGAAAGAGAGCAGCACATGGCGAATCCGTTCGATCTCTCCAGCATGGGCGACCTGATGAAGCAGGCCAAGGTCATGCAGGAGAAGCTGACCAGTCTGCAGGCGGAGATCAGTGTCCGCACGGTGGAAGCGTCGGCAGGTGGCGGCATGGTCACCGCCAAGGTCAACGGAAAGCTCCAGGTCCTGGCCGTGACGATCGATCCCGAGATCATCCGGAGCGACGACCGCGAGATGCTGCAGGATCTGGTGGTCGCCGCGGTGAACGAGGCGATCCGCCAGGCGCAGGCGATGATGAGCGACGAGATGTCGAAGCTCACCGGCGGGCTCCGCATTCCCGGGCTCGGGTGATCGCGGGCTCGCGACGCTGCGATGCCGACCGCTCTCACGCCTTCCATGCAGCGCCTCGTCGAGGAGCTGAAGCGCCTGCCCGGTATCGGGGAGAAGACCGCGACGCGGCTCGCGTTCTACGTCCTGCGCTGTGACCACTCGTTCGCCGCCGACCTCGCGCAGGCGCTGGTCAGTGTGAAGGAGCAGAGCCGTCTGTGCTCGCGCTGCTTCGGGCTCACCGAGCAGGATCCCTGTCGCATCTGTGCCGACCCGCGACGACATCCCGAGGAGGTCTGCGTCGTCGAGGAGCCGGCGGACATGCTGGCCCTCGAGCGCGCGCAGGAGTACCGCGGCCACTATCACGTGCTGGGGGGCGCGCTGGCACCGCTCGACGGGATCGGCCCGGAGCACCTGCGCTGCACGGAGCTCGTGGAGAGGGTGGAGCGCGGCGGCGTGTCGGAGATCATCGTGGCGACCAACCCGAGCGCCGAAGGCGAGGCGACGGCGCTGTACATCGCGCGGCTCCTGAAGCCGCACGGCGTCCGGGTGACGCGGATCGCGCGCGGCCTGCCGGTGGGCGGGGACCTCGAGTACGCGGACGCGATCACGCTGTCCAAGTCTCTGGAGGGCCGCCGCGAGATGTGATCCCCGCGCCGGTCCCGCCGGGGCGCTGGCGGCCGGGCGGTTGTTCGCGTCCCGACACGGTGTTACAGGCAGCCGACCGGGTATTCTATGGCAGAGCCGCAGACCAAGACCTCCACCGCGCAGAAGACGGCCGGCAAGGGCGCAGAGCCCCGGGCCGCGGCGCAGAAGCTCAACTTTCGCGAGTTCGTGCCGTCGACGCTGAACCTCGATTTCGTCGGCAAGCGCTACGCGTTCCTCGTCGTGTCGTCGATCCTGAACGTGCTCGCGATCGTCCTGTTCGTCACGATGGGCCTGAACTACGGCGTCGACTTCCGCGGCGGCACGGACATGCGGGTGCGCTTCTCGGAGCCGACCAGCGCCGCTGCGGTCCGCGAGGAGCTCGGCGGTCTCGACCTGCGCGACCTCGCGGTGCAGGACTTCGGCTCGACCGGTCGCGAGTTCCTGCTGCGCTTCGAGATCGAGGAGGGCGAGCAGATGAGCTCGATCGCGCAGACGCTCTCGGGCGTCTTCGCGAAGTCCCATCCCGGGGAGAAGGGCTACGAGATCCTGAGCACCGAGAGCGTCGGCCCGAAGGTGGGCGCCCAGCTGCGCCAGCAAGGCCTCATGGCGGTCGGGTTCGCGACGGTCTGCATGGGAATCTACATCGCCCTGCGCTTCCAGTGGAGCTTCGGCCTCGGAGCGGTGGTCGCCCTCGTGCACGACGTGCTGATCACCATCGGGGTTCTGACCCTGACACGGTTCAGCTTCGATCTGACGACGCTGGCGGCTCTGCTCACGGTGGTGGGCTTCTCGGTCCACGACACCATCATCGTGTCGGACCGCATTCGCGAGACGCTGCGGCGGAACCCGAAGATGGATCTGCCGGAGGCGATCAACCGCAGCATCAACGAGACGCTGTCGCGCACCCTGCTCACGACCGGTACGGTGCTCCTGGTGCTCGTGGCGATGGCGCTGTTCGCCGGAGCGACGCTGCGGCCGTTCGCGGTCACGCTCATCGTGGGCTTCATCACCGGCACCTACTCGAGCATCTACATCGCGGCGCCCATCGTCCTTCTCTGGACGGATCGCTCCAAGGTCACGGCCTGATCCCGGCAGCAGGCTGCTGCCGCTCGACGCGCTCGCCGTCCCAGCCGTCCTCCGGTATGGAGGTGGCGACCACAGGCTCGGGCCCCCGTAGCTCAGGTGGATAGAGCACAGGATTCCTAATCCTGGGGCCGCGTGTTCGAATCACGCCGGGGGCACTGTCGTGACGATCGTGGACGTGCCGTCGGGCCGCTGCGCTCGATGGCGTGTGCTCGTGAGCGCCGCTGCGGCAGGTGCGAAGCCGAGCCGGTCGACCGCACGGTGGATCGCCTCGGCCGCACGCGCCGGTCAACCGGGCGTCGGAGGTCGATCCGGCTCGCGTCGCGGGCGCGCCGCACGTGGTCGCGCCGCGGCGGTGCGCGAACGCCGGCCGCGGGCGGCACGCCACAGCAGCGGCGGGATGCGCGACAGGGCTTGCCGCGGGTCGCGCAGCACGACCTCGGTCAGGCACGCGATCGCGCCGCGAACGTCGCCGAACGCGTACAGGGCGCGTGCCTGCCGCAGGGTCAGCGCGGCGAGGAGCCGCGGCTGCGCATCGAACAGGGCGCGCTGCCGGGCCACGACGTGCGCGTGGTCGGCACGGCGGCGCGACGGATCGCGCGACAGCCGCGCGCCGTCGCGCACGAGCTGGCGGTGGGTGACGACCGGCAGGCCTAGGATCGAGCACGCCGGGTTCAGGCGGAGGAACAGCTCGGTGTAGGGCAGCGCGCCGAGCGCCTCGTCGAAGCCGCCGAGCGCACGCAGCAGCTCGGGCTCGACCACCAGCGTCTGCTTGGAAAAGAAGGACTGCCGGTGGTCGATGTCGACCAGGCCGAAGTACGAACCGCGCGCGAGGGTCGGCGGCAGGTGCGTCTCGACGACCTCGCCGTGCTGGTTCACGGTCTCGAGGCCGGAGACCACGGCGACCGGCGGCGGCAGCGTCGCGCGTGCCAGGGCGTCGACCGAGACCTCGGCGAAGTGCGGCAGCAGCTCGTCGTCGTCGTCGAGGTGCGTGATCCAGCGCCCCCGTGCGATGGTCGCCGCTGCGTTGCGCGCCGCCGCGAGCCCGCGATTCGCCGGCAGCCGGAGCAGCGTGACGCGCGGGTCCGCGGGGACGGCGACCGGCTCGGTCGAGCCGTCGTCGACGACGATCACCTCGATCTCCTCGAGGGTCTGCGCGAGAGCGCTGCGGAGGGCGCCCGGCAGCAGGTGCTGCCGGTTGTACGTCGTGACGACGATCGTGAGTGCCGGCGGCGGGGCGGTGATCACGATTCGTTCCTGCTCGGCCCGCTGGCGGGCATGGGCTGAACGTGGCGCCGCAGCGACGCGCGCAGGCTCGCGTCGAACGCCGCCGCCCTGGCGCGCTGCAGCGCGTGGTACGCTTGCGCGGCGAAGGGTCGTGGATCGCTCACCGACCAGACGGCGAAGATCTTCGGCCGGCGGTAGGGCGCGAGGTACTGCCGCAGGGTCGCGCGCTCGACCGCGTGGTGGAACGCTCCGTAGTAGAGGTCGTCGAGGGCGTGGATCCACACGCCTGGCCAGCCGTTGAAGCGGGCTGCGACGTTCTCCCCGAGCACGGCTTCGCGCCACGCGAGGAGCGGGTAGTTCACGCCCGCCCGCCGCGCGAGGCCCTGGATGAGGAAGGAGCGGCCGTTGATCTCCATCAGGCGATGGCGGCCGTCGCGCGGATCGAGCTTGTATTCGACGCTCGCCATGCCGCGCCATCCGATGTCGCGGAGCAGGGCGAGGGGTCGGCTCGCGGAGCGCGCTCACGTGCGCCACCTCGGCCACGCGGACGACGCCGAAGAAGGGTGGGCTCTTGCGCAGCTTGCGCATGCAGAGCTCGGCGACCGGCTCGCCGCGGCGGTCGATGTAGGCGGTGTAGCTGTGGAACAGCTCGTCGGGGCCGGGCACCAGATCGAGGATCTGCGCGCAGCCCGGCGTCCTGAACGTCGCGGACGTGCCGCCGGAGCTCGTCCCGATCGCCTGCGACGAGCAGCTTGACGCCGAAGCGCGCGAAGAACGGCCGGCTCTCGACCGGCTTGACCACGACCGGGAACAGGATGTCGGAGCGGGCCGCGACCTCCGGCGATGCCGCACCGTACATGCGCGGGACGTCGACGCCGACGCGCTGCGCGACGGCGTAGGTGAGGTCCTTCTGCATCACGTGGCGCGTCGTCTCCCAGGGCGGCGTGACGATGCGGTACCAGCTCTCGAGACGCTCCCGGTGTCGTGCGAGCAGGGTCGCCACCTCGTCGTGGTTGGTCAGCAGGACCCGCCCCCGCCAGCGGCCCGAGTGTCGCTCGAGCAGATCGAGCAGCGACCCGGGCTGGGCCTCGAACTCGAGCAGCGCATGGGTCTCGCGAGCGAAGCGCGAGAAGGGCGCGACGTCGTGCGGGCTGGTCGCGACAAGCGCGACGGCAACGCCGTGCGACGCCAGAGCGCGCAGGCTGCTGAGGCCCGTGATCGAGCCGCCGATCACGACCGCGCCGCGGCTCGGCGCGCTCACGGCATGCCGCCGGGCATCAGTCGAGGCCGCGCATGGTGCCGTCCTGTCCGGTCGTTCCCCGATCGACGCCCGCCGCGACCGAGCCGTAGCTGCCGCCCAGGTTGTTGATCGCGTTGCTGCCTGCAGCCGTGGCGCCGCCGTCGACCACCAGCGCCTCGCCGGTGACGAAGCTCGCGTCGTCGCTGGCGAGGAACAGCGCCGCGCCGGCGATGTTCTCGGGCAGGCCGGCCTCGGGCCAGGGCTGGAACTTCTCGAGCAGCGGCCGTATCGCGTCCTCGTTGCCGCGGTGGATGAGTGGCGTCAGGATGCCGCCCGGGCAGATGGCGTTGACGCGGATGCGCTGCGGCGCGAGCTCGACGGCGACGGCGCGCGTCAGGTTGATCACCGCGGCCTTGGCCGCGGAGTACGCCTGCGGCCCGTCGCCGCCGGACAGCCCGGCGATCGACGCCGTGCTGATGATCGTGCCGCCGCCGCCCTGCGCCTTCATCGCGCGCGTCGCGTGCTTCATGCCGAGGAACACGCCCTTGACGAGCACGTCGAAGGTGTAGTCCCAGTCGGCCTCGTCGATGTGCGTGATCGGCCCGAAGGCGCCGGCGACACCGGCGTTGTTGAACATCACGTCGAGGCGGCCGAACTCCGCGGTCGCGAGCGCGACCGCGGCCGCGACGTCCGCCTCCGACGCGACGTCGGTACGGACGAAGCGCGCGCGCTCGCCGGCGCCCGCCCGGCCCGCGAGGTCGATGGTCGCTCGGCCGGTCTCCTCGTTGAGGTCGGCCACCACGACGCGCGCGCCCTCGGCGAGGAAACGCAGCACCGTCGCCCTGCCGATGCCGTTGCCGCCGCCGGTGATCACCGCGACCTTGCCTTCGAGCCTTCCCGCCATGTCGTCCTTCCTCCGCAGGCGAGCCTATCGGCCCGGAGCCAGGCCTCAAAACGGCCCGCGCCGGGGCGGGACCGTCTTCTGCCCGAGGGGGCTGCAGGCGCTGCACTCTTGCGCGGGATCGGGTAGAGCAAACCGTAATCGCGCCGCCGGCGGCTGTCGGCGCTCGAGGGAGGTGCGCGAGGGTGGCAGGCGAGGGTACAGGGCACCGGCGGACCGGCATCCGCCGTCGTCTGTCGCGCGTCGGCAGCACGCTGAGCCCGTACGGGCGCACGCTGTTGCAGCGGACGCTCGACCTGTTCCTGCCGGTCGAGGCGAACGTCGCGCTGTCGGAGATCGGCGACGTGCGACGCATCCTGCTCGTGCGTCCGAACTTCCGACTCGGCAACGCGCTGATCACGAGCCCGCTGATCCCGGCGCTGCGGGTACGGTTTCCCGGCGCGCGGCTCGACTACCTGGGCGGCGAGGGGACGCTGGCCGCCCTGGACCACATGCCGATCGACGAGCGGATCCCCATTTCCCGCGGGTTCGTCGCCCGGCCCTGGCGGTTCGTGGGCCTGTTCCTCGAGATCCGGCGGCGGCACTACGATCTCGCGATCGAGGGAGCGATGGGCTCGTTCTCGGGTGGCCTCTACACGTGGCTCAGCGGCGCCCGACACCGGCTCGGCGTACCGCGCCGGAACGAGCGCTTCCTCGACGTGCGCCTGCCGCCGACCCCCGTCGCGCACGCGTACGACGGTCCGGTCGCGTTCGCGGCACACCTCGGGGTGGCATGTCCCGACCATCCGGTCTGGGTGGTCACGGACGGTGAGCGGCGGGCAGCACACGCGCTGCTGCGGCAGCGCGGCCTCGAGGCCGCCGACGGCCGCCTGGAGCCGTTCGCGGCGCTCTTCGTCGGTGGGCACGGCGCGAAGCGCTGGCCCGTGAGGCAGTGGGCGGATCTGGCGCGACGGCTTCACGGCGAGGGGATCCGGGTAGCGCTGTTCGCCGGTCCGGAAGAGGCGGGCGACGTGACGGGGTTGAGAGCGACGCTCGGCGACGGCATCGTCGTCGTCGAGCCCCAGCCGTTGCGCACGTTCGCGGCCGTCCTGGCCGCGGCTCGTCTGGTGGTGACGCCGGACTCGGGTCCGATGCACCTGGCCGCCGCGGTCGGAACGCCGGTGATCGCAGTGCTCGCGAGCCGCGGTTCGACCTTCTTCGGGCCGCGCGGGCCTGCCGACGTTGCGCTGATCGAGCCGAACGTCCCGGACGTCGTTGCGGCGGTGCGCAACCACGTGGCCCATGGCCAGCTCCTGCGGGACTCGCGCACCGGTCCGCTCCGGGACGATCTCGCTCCACGACCCGACGACCGCTGACCGCCTTGCCCGCACCGGCGGGCGTGGATATGACGACGACAGCCGGCGCCGTCCTCCCCGGGACGTCGCCGCGGGAGCGGATGCCGTGAAGCGAGAGGAGTACGAGGCCCACGAAGCTCAGCTGCTCGCACCGTGGGCGATGCGCAGTGCCCTGTCGCGGGGCCGGGCCCACGCCGAGCCCGAGCACGCGCTCCGTACGGCCTTCCAGCGCGACCGCGACCGGATCATCCACTCGGTCGCGTTCCGCCGGCTCGAATACAAGACGCAGGTCTTCGTGAACCACGAGGGCGACTACTACCGGACGCGTCTCACGCACACGATGGAAGGCGCGCAGATCACGCGCACACTCGCGCGGGCGCTGCGCCTGAACGAGGACCTGGCCGAGGCGGTGGTGCTCGCGCACGACCTCGGGCACACGCCGTTCGGCCACGCCGGCGAGCGTGTCCTGAACGGCCTGATGGAGCCCTTCGGCGGCTTCGAGCACAACGCGCAGAGCCTGCGCATCGTCGAGCTACTCGAGGAGCGCTACCCCGACTTTCCCGGGTTGAACCTCACCTGGGAGGTCCGCGAGGGCATCGTCAAGCACTCATCGGAGTACGACCGTCCGCTGGTGCGGATGTTCGATCCGGAGCTCGCGCCGTGCCTCGAGGCGCAGATCGCGGACTTTGCGGACGAGATCGCCTACAACTGCCACGACATCGACGACGGCCTGCAATCGGGCATGCTGCAGCCCGAGGAGATGGGGGCGGTGACTCTGTGGCGCGAGCACCACGCGACCGCGCGCGACCGCTGGCCGGACGCGCCGTTTTCCATCCTGCGCTACCAGACGGTGCGGCGCATCCTCGACGCGATGGCGTCGGATCTGGTCGCGACCGTCGAGCGCGAGATCGCGCAGCGCAACGTGCGGACGATCGCGGACGTGCGCGCGGCGCGGCCCCGCCTCGTCGAGTACGGCCCGCAGATGGCGCCCCGCGTCCGCGAGCTGAAGAGCTTCCTCATGGACCGCCTCTACATGCACGTCCGGGTGACGCGCATGGGCGTCAAGGCGAAGACGATCATCACCGGGCTGTTCCACACCTACTTCGACGAGCCGCGCCAGATGCCGCCGCACGTCTACGCGCAGATCGACCGCGGCGACGACAAGGCTCGCGTGATCGCCGACTACATCGCAGGAATGACTGACCGCTTCGCGCTCGACGAGTACAAGAAGCTCTTCGACCCGCTCGAGAAGGTATGAAGCGCCGGGTCGCCCTCGAGATCCACCGAGAGGATCACAAGATCGACGCGCTGGGACGGATCTTTCTCGGCGCGACCGAGCGCGACGAGACCCTGTCGCTGCTGCGCGGCTACCTGGGCCCCCAGGCGACGCTCCGGCACGTGGAGCTCGATGACGCGGTCCTGCGGGTCGAGGCCGACGTCCGCGAGTTCGCGGAGGAGAGCCGGAACCTCGTTACGATGGCGCGCGAGATGCTCCGCGCCGGCCGCGTCAAGGCCGCGCTGGGCCAGCTGCAGGAAGCGCTGCGGCTGGCGCCGCTCAGCGCCGAGGCGCTGAAGACGCTCGGACGCGTCCACTACCGCCATCGCGAGCGCGAGATGGCGAAGCGCTACTTGACGAGGGCGCGCGAGGTCGTGCCGGCCGACCTCGAGGTGCTGCGACTCCTCGCCGAGATCGCGCTGCACGAGGACCGCCGCCTCGCGGCGCGCGAGTATCTCGAGCAAGTACTGGTCGTGAATCCGAACGACCGCCGCGCCCGCACCGCGCTCGCGCGACTGCAGCCCGAGGACGCGGAGCACATCCGCGCGGCGCTCCGCCGTCGGGCGGAGCCGGAAGGGGAGTAGAGCTGCCCGCGATCGCGCCGGCCCGGAATGTCGGGCCGGCGCGATCGTGCTGTGCTCTGGTCAGGGCAGCCCAACGGGCAGCCAGGTGACCCAGCCGGTCTTGAGCAGCTCCCAGGTCGACGTCGAGACGAACGTGCGTCCGCCCATCTCGACCTGCACGGTGATCACGTCGGGACCGAGGTTCGCCATCTCGCCGAAGCTCTTGACGGCGACGCGGAACACGTTTGGAGTTCCGTTCTTGATGCCGCGGTAGATGCGCACCTGCGAGAGGCCGCCGAGCTTTGCTGCGTCGCGGTTTCGGTAGATCCAGTCGAGCTTGCTCGCCCGGATGGCGCCGGCCGGGATCGACTGGTCGTACACGATCCCGTTCGCGGTGCTGATCGTGACGCGGAAGGGGGCCGCGGTCGGATCAACCGGCGGGATCGGCAGCGTCCCGAACTGCAGCAGCTGGCGGTCGAGGCTGCGGGCCCTGGGCTGCAGCTTGGACAGGCAGACGTGCTGGCAGATGTTGATGATGTCCTCGGGCAGCTTCACGTCTGCGGTGTCGCTGTCGCTCGGATGCGGGAGGCCCGGGATCGGCGTCCCGCCTCCGTCGGTCGGCGTGCCCGCGACGGTCGCCGTGTTCAGGAGCGGCGCCGTGATCGTCGACTGGTAATACCAGACGAGCGATGTCCCCGGAGCGAGCGGCTGCGTGCCGCTCAGGAGCACGAGGTCGGCGGTCGCGATGCCGAGGTCCGCATCCGTGAACGCAAGGGCGTCGAGGTACGTGCCGCCGGTATTGGTCACGACGAAGCAGTACGTCACCGGCGACCCGACGGGGCCGCTCGCGGCCTCGAATCCCGGGCATCCGATGCCGCCGTCATGGCCCAGGTAGACGGTCTTCTGCAGGTTGATCGATACCCGCGGCGTCGGCGAAGGGCTCGGCGACGGACTCGGGCTCGGCGTGGGCGACGGGCTGGGGCTGGGAGACGGCGTGGGACTCGGCGACGGAGTCGGACTCGGCGACGGAGTCGGACTCGGCGACGGGCTCGGGCTCGGTGACGGGCTCGGGCTCGGCGACGGGCTCGGGCTCGGTGACGGGCTCGGCGAGGCCGTCGGAATCGGGGTCGGGGTCGGGACCGGAACCGGAACCGATTGGAAGACGCCGCACTTGCACTTCGCGGCCGTCTGCGGGATCCCGGCCATCGACAGACCGGTGCACGCCGGTGACAAGTCGCTGCTGTTCTGCCAGCCGGCGCAGTACGCGAGATCCAGCAGACCGTTGTTGTTCGTGTCCGCGCACGCGACGGTGACGATCGCCGGATCTGCCGAGTTCGTCGTCGTCGACAGGATGCGATTCAACGGGTTGACGTTGACGTCGTTCTGCGTCGCGTCGCCGCACTGGTCCCCGTCCGCCTCGTCCTCGAAGTACGGGCCGAATCCGGTGGCGAGATCGGCGTTGGTCGGAAAGTAGAGGAAGGGCGGGGGCAGGTATTCCTTGAAACAGCTCCCGGTCTGCGCGTTGCCGCCGTCGGTCGCGATGTACCAGCCGACGTCCCAGCGCTCGTTCGATGTCACCTGGAGCGTCGCGCGGAGCTTGAGCTGGGCGGTGTCCCCGGGCCCCGAGCAGCCGTCGACGATCTGCCGGCAGGTGCCGAATTCCGCTATTTGTCATAATCTTTCTTATCGGACATAGCTTGGTGCCGTGGCGGCGGAGGTGAGTGGTGGCGGGCCGCCTCGCGCGGACGCCGAGAGCCGCGCTCCAAGCAGCCTCGGTGATCGCCTCGGTGATCGAGCGGCGCACGAACGGCATGGCTCCGAGACGGCCGGCGTCTCGTGGGATCGGCCGTCTCCGGGGGGCGATCTCGCGATGTGCGGCGCGCATTCTATCGGAGCGCTCGAAACGCGCCTCGGTGCTTCGCGCACACGACGCCTCGGGGCGCTCGACGCGCGCGGCGGTGCTTCGTGCCAGCCGACGCCACGGGCGCCCGAAGCCAGCCGACGCCACGGGCGCTCGAAGTGCGCCGCCGTGCTTCGCGCTGGGCGACCCCGGCCGAAGCGCGCGAGACCGTCGATGCGAACGCCGGATCGCGCTGGCCGGAGCGTCGGCCCGGTCGGCGCAAGCCTCTGTCACGCCTCCTCTGTCGGCGTGGCACGGAGTTGCCCTTGCCAGGTCGGTGCCGGCTCGAGCGGCACGCCGTACGGACCGCGTGCACGCGAGACGCTGCTCCTCGCTGACCCGCCGGACCGTCTATCCGTGCATCCCAGTCGCAGCGCGCCGGGCTCGCGGATGCACGGCCGCCATCGTCCGGTCTGGATCTAGCACGGGTCGTGCCACGTACCCGTCAGCTGCAATGTTCGAGCCATGGGCAGCAGGGCGTCGCGCGCAGCCTCCCCGATCCGAATTTGCAGGTTACTGGATCTGAATCGGCGACCCGGCGCCACCGCCGATCGGCAGGGTCATCGCATTCGGGCTCGCAGGTGGCTCGACACCGAGCGCGCTGAGGCGCATCCGCGCCAGCGCCGCCGCGGTGCCGTCGGGCTCGTCTGCGAGGTACTTCTTGTACAGCTCGATCGCCTTCTCCTTGCTGCCGTCGCGCTCCTCGATCCGGGCGAGCTGGATCTGGGCCTCGGGCACCAGCGGCCCGTCGAGGGTGAGCGCGCGATCGAGCTGCTCCCGCGCTCCTGCGACGTTGCTGGTGTCGGCCAGCGCGCGCGCAAGGGCCACGCGTCCGATCTGCTCGAGAGCCGGGCTCGGTGCGGCACCGATGAACTCGGTCAGCAACGGGACGGCTTCCCCCGGCTTGTTCGCGTTGAGCGCGGCACGACCGGCGTAGAGCTTCGCGAGATTGCCATACGCCGTGCCGCCATACGAGCTCGCGAGGCTCGCGAAGCCCTTCTGCGCCTCGTCCCACTGCTCGCGCTTGAAGAGCTCGTTCGCCCCGTAGAACGCTCGCGAGGCGTTCGCCGCACGGGACTGCACGTACCACCGGATGCCGGCGATCAGCAGCAGGGCGGCGACCGCGACGCCCACCGCGATCAGCACGGTCGTCTGGTTCTGCTGTGCCCAGGCGAACACGCGCGCCGAGAGCGAGATGAACTCGTCGGGCTGCTTGATGTCCTTGTGTCGGAGCTTCTTGCCCTGCGGGTGCGTGTGTGTCGTGGCCTGGGTCATCATGCTTCCTGTCGTTACCGGTCCCTGCCCCGTCACATTTTGTACTTGAAGTCCTCGGGAACCATCTTCTCGAGGATCTCCGACCACTTCTCGCGCGAGACATTGGAGAGATTCTGGTCCCTCTCGTCGTCCGCCTGTTGCAGGACGCTCGACTGCTCGAGAACCTTCTTGGCGACGTAGATCGGGCTCTTGGTGCGCAACGCCAGCGAGATCGCGTCGCTGGGCCGCGAGTCGATGGACAGGAGCTGGTCGTGCCGCCGCAGGCGTACCGTGGCGAAGAACGTGTTGTCCTTGAGATCGTTGACCTCGATCGCCTCGACGGCCGCGCCGAGCTCGTTGATCACGGTGTTCAGGAGGTCGTGCGTCATCGGACGCGCCATCGCGATCCCTTCGAGCTCGGTGGCCATGGCGGTCGCCTCGAGGAGGCCGATCCAGATGGGCAGGTTGAGCTTGTTGTCTGCATCGCGCAGCACCACGATCGGCGTCCTGGTCACCGGATCGAGGGTCAAGCCACCCACGCTCATCTGTATGAAATCCCCGGGAGTCACCGCCCCATACCTATCCACCGGCGGGGGGCGGGTCAACGTCGCAGGAACGGCACGACGGGGTGTCCGAAGGGGGTTTCTCAGGACAGGACGAGGCGGTCGACGACGCGATACAGCTGGTTCAGGTTGCGGCACTCCTCGACGACGTCGCAGAAGGCCATGTAGCGGTCCATCTCGCTGTCGCCGAATCCCCAGGTGGTCTTGTTCTCCGGGTTCAGCCAGATCACCTGCTTCGCCTTGCGCTGCACGTCGCGCAGCACCCACTCGTGCGGCAGGTTGTAGTTGTTCCGGGCGTCACCGAGGACGATGACCGTCGTGCGGCGGTTGATCGACGGCAGGTGGTCGCGGTGGAACATCTTGAACGCGCGCCCGAAGTCGGAATGCGCGAATACGTTGATGACGTCACCGCGGAGCGCGAGCTCGATCGCCTCGTTGGTGTCGTGGTCCTCGAAGAGCTTCGTCACCTCGCCCATGTCGCTGACGAAGATGAAGCTGCGGACCTTCGAGTAGAGGTCCTGCAGCGAGTACACGAACTGCAGCATGAACCGCGAGACGTTGCGTACCGAGTCGGACACGTCGCAGAGGACGACGATCTGCGGGCGGTTCTTCTTCCGCCGGTCGAACTGCACGTCGAACGGGATGCCGCCGAACTGCGTGTTGTGGCGCAGCGTGCGCGACAGGTCGAAGGTGCCCCGCTTCGCGCGCGAACGCTTGATCGACACGACGTGCCTCAGGCGCTGCGCGAGGCGCGTCACGGCCTCCTTCATCTTCCGGATCTCGTCCTCGGTCAGGTAGTAGAAGCTCTTCTCACCGAGCGACTTGAGTCCGGTCGTGTCCTTCGGCTGCGGATTCTCGCGCGCGGCCTCGAGTCGCGCCGCGCGCTTGATGAGGTCGGCGAGATCGGCGAGACGGCGCTTGATGAGCTCGCGGATCTTCGCAGCGGTCTCGGCGTCGGCGCCGAGCTGCTCGAGCTCGTCGGAAAAGCCCTCGAGCTCACGCACGATCTCGCCCAGCCGCAGCTGCTCGCCGATCGCGTGGCCGAGCTGTCCCTCCTGCTTGCCGCTTTGCCCGGACCCCTGGCGCATCGTCTCCGAGGCTTCGCGCATGCGGCGCTCCAGCGTGCCGTCGTCGTGGCGCAGGAGCGCGCGCGCGAGCTCCGAGAGTTCGTTCGTGCCGGGCTGCTCCTGGCGTTTCTTCAGAAGCTCCTCGAGCTGCTCGAGGAGCTTCTGGTACTCCGCGAGCGTCGTTCCGAGCGCCTGCGCAGCCTGCTCACCGCTCTCGCGGATCGCCTCGCCGAGGTTGGAGAAGTAGAGGTCGAAGACCTCCTCGAAGGTCGGCAGGTCGGAGGTGCGCTTGACCATCGTGGCACGGAGCACGTCCTTGACGGTCTCGCGAGTCCCGAGGCCGGTGCTCTCGAGCGCCAGCAGTGAGTCGAGCGACTCGGCCGGCGAGATCCGCATCCCGTGCTTGCGCAGCAGGGCCGCGAACTCGAGGATGCGTGCTTCCATCAGAGCCAGCCCCCCGGCGGACGGCTCACCCTGCCCCGCGCGCGCTCGGCGCGCTCAGTGCAGGGCATCCTTGTCGGCAGGATCGGGCTGCCCCTCGGTGCGCGTGCGGGACTTCTGGCGCGCCATGAAGTCCCGCAGCTCGGTCTGCGCCTTCCGCACGTCGCCCTCGTACTTGAAGATCGTGGTCAGCGTGTCGTTGACCGTCTCCTCACCGAGCGACGCGACGTTCAGGAGCGCGAGCGCCCGCGCCCAGTCGAGCGTCTCGCTGATGCTGGGCGACTTCTTGAGGTCGAGCTTGCGGACGCTCTGGACGACGCTCACCACGTCGGCCGCGAGCGCATCCGCTACCCCGGGCACTTTCAGTTTGACGATCTCGAGCTCGTGCGCCTGCGACGGGTAGTCGATGAAGAGGTGCAGGCAGCGGCGCTTCAGCGCGTCGGAGACCTCACGGCTGTTGTTCGACGTGAGGATCACCAGCGGGATGTTCCTGGCCGCGATCGTACCGAGCTCGGGTACGCTGACCTGGAAATCGCTCAGGATCTCGAGCAGGAAGGCCTCGAACTCGCTGTCCGACTTGTCGATCTCGTCGACCAGCAGGACGACCGGTCGTTCCGACGTGATGGCGCGCAGCAGAGGACGCGGCAGGATGAAGCGCTCGGAGAAGAACACGCCGTCCTGGGCGGAGATGCGATCGACGGCCTCGCGGAGTGTGCCGGTGCCGGCGAGCACCTCGCCGATCTTGTCCTTCAGAATCTGCGTGTAGAGGAGTTGCTTGCCGTACTCCCACTCGTACAGCGCCTTGGCCTCGTCGAGGCCCTCGTAGCACTGCAGGCGGATCAGCTCCTGGTCGAGGCAGCGCGACAGAACCTTCGCGAGCTCCGTCTTGCCGACGCCGGCCGGTCCTTCGACGAGGATCGGCTTGCCCATCTTCGACGCCAGGTAGACCACGGTGGCAATGGCACGGTTGCAGATGTACTTCTGCCCCGCGAACTGCTGGACGACGTCGTCGATGCTGGAAAACATAGGCAGGCCCGGAGGAATCGAGAGCTTCGGAGGTACCACAGCCCTCCTGGCAAGACAACGCGCGGCCGATCGCGCCTGACGCCACGATCGTGTGCACTCTCGCAGTCTTCACGCGCGCCCTACCCGACCTGCCGCTGGTCGTCGCGGCGAATCGTGACGAGTTCTATGTCCGCCCCACCGAGGGGCCCCGAGTTCTCGCGCAGCAGCCTCTCGTGGTCGGCGGACGCGACGTGGTCGCCGGCGGCTCGTGGCTCGCGACCGGACAAACCGGTCTCGTGGTCGGTATCCTGAACCGGCGGACGGGCGAGCCACCCGACCCGGCGCGGGCATCGCGTGGTGCATTGTGCGTTGCACTCGCGCGGCTCGACTCCGTGGAGGCCGCGGTCGATCTGCTGTCGGGGCTGCGCGTCGACGAGCACAACCCGTTCAACGTGCTCGTCGCAGACCGCTCCCGGGCGATCGTGGCCCAGAATCGCACCGGTGGCATGGCGCTGCACGAGCTGCCTGCCGGAACACACCTGCTGACCAACCTCGACCTGAACGATGCGACCTGCGAGCGCATCTCGCGATCGTCGCAGCGCTTCCAGAATCTCGCTGCGGCGCACGTGGCGTCAAAGGATCGGAGCGGCCTCGTCTCGGGCCTGCACGCGGTGCTCGGCGATCACCTCACGGCCGTCGACGATCGCGCTCCCACCGACCAACTCTGCATCCATACCGACGGGTTCGGAACGCGATCCTCGAGCATCCTGCTCACCGACCAGAGTGGCCGGATCGACTACCTGCATGCCTCCGCCGCCCCCTGCCGCGGTGCGTACCGGCGGATCCCCCTGCCCTGGCAGTGACTTCCGGCTCCTTCAAGGGTTCGTGTTCGGCGACGCCGGTGTGAACGTCAGATGTCGTCGGGCGGCGGCCACCTGCCAGACGACTGCCGGCAGGATCAGCAGGAGTGCCGTGCCGACGAAGATGGTTCGCAGCCGGAAGCTCGGGATCAGGTAGAAGCCGGCGCAGAGGGTGCCGAGAAGTGACCCGGCGGTCGAAAGCGCGTACAGCCGGCCGGTGGTGCGCCCGAGGTCGACGATCAGGTGTGCCGCAAGACGGACCGCGTAGGGCGAGATCATCCCGAGCAGGGTGAGCGGCAACCCGAGAAACAGCACCGCCGACGCCAGCGCGCCGCCGCGCAGCCCGAGCGGCTTGGTGATCGTCAGAATCGGCTGGTGTGCGAGTGGCAGCAGCACGATCAACACCGCCGCCGCCTCGAAGACGACGAAGTAGACGGAGGCACGCGGGAAGCGGTCCGCAAAGCGGCCGCCGACCCAGTATCCGACGGACAGGGACAGCAGCGTGACCGCGATGATTGCCGACCACACGTGCAGGCTGGTCCCGTAGACCGGTGCGATGAGCCGCGTTCCGAGCACTTCGAGCACCATGACCACAGCGCCGGAGACGAAGACGCTCACGGGCAGCAGGATGCGCAGCATCCTTTCGTCGAACGTGGTGCCCCCTGAGGAATCTTCTTGCATCAGAAGCCCCGGACCGTGGGCGCTGGATCATTGCTCGCGCGTCGCGACGCGTGCAAGCGCCGACCGGAGGTGTCCGGCTTTCGCGCGGTCAGCGCCGGCGGACGCGACGGCGGATCCGGTCCGCCGATCCGACACGTGCAGCGATCATGAAGTCGTCCGACGGAGCTCCGTCGAGCAGGGCTCCGAGGTCGACCGGGTTGCCGCTCCGCAGGTAGACGAGCTCGCCTCCGACCGCATCGAGGAGTGCCTTGCCGGCGGCGACGTCCCACAGATGGACGCGGCCGACCACCGCCGCCTCGGCCGCGCCACGCGCGACCAGGCTCAGGTGGTACGCCGTCGAGCCCAGAGCGCGGACCTGGCCTCGCAGGCGAAGGAGTGGACGGCGGTGGTACTCGGAGTACGCCAGCACGAAGCCGTCGTGCTGCGGTGTCACGCCCCCCTGCGGGATTTCCCTGCCGTTCCAGCGCAGCGTTCCCCCGTGCGCGAGGTAGAGGTCGTCGAAGCTCGGCAGGTAAACGACGCCCGCGACCGGCGATCCGCCGTGGAGGAGTCCGAGAGAGGTGCCCCAGGTCGGTAGCCCCGCAACGTAGGCGTCGGCGCCGTCGATGGGGTCGACCGCGAGCGTCCAGCCGGACGCGGCGGCGCCGGTCGCCGACAGCTCCGCGCCGATCACGACGACCTGCGGCGCGATCGCCGCGACGTCGGCACGGACCTGATGCTCGATCTCGCGATCGGCCTCGCTGACGATCGCCCCTGCCCGGCTGCGCTCCGCGCCGAGGCGGCGAAAGTGCGCGAGACCGATCGCACCCGCGCGCTTGGCGAGGCGCGTCAGGGCGCGTCCGTCGAGGGGGGCGCGCAACCGCTCGCGTCCGTCGACGGGTACGCGCTGCCGCTCGCGCCCGTCGACGGGTGCGCGCTGCCGCCCGCGCCCGTCGAGGGGTGCGCGCAGCCGCCCGCGCCCGTCGAGGGGTGCGCGCAGCCGCCCGCGCCCTGCCCGCTCACTCGGCATCGAGCGCGCCGCGCTCGAGGGCGCGGGTGGTGAAGAGGTCCTCCGGCAGGTTCTGGTTGTACTTGACGTCGACCACCGTGACGTCGGTCTTGCTGTTCAGGGGTGGCTGCACCATCTCCAGCGTGAACGCGGTGGGAATGCCCTGTACGTCGCGCACCGCGTCCAGCTGCAGCCGCTTCTTCGGGGTGTCGCCGGAACCGTAGAACTCCATCCGGCGCAGCAGGAGGTCCTGTCGCTCCAGCAGCAAGAGGATCCGCTGGTAGCCGACGTCCTTCTTCTTCGGCACGATCTCGATCAGCACGGCTTCCCGGCCGTCGATCGACTCGTTCCTCACGAGCCGCGCGGACGCCTCATCCTCGGTCCACTCGAACACGTCGGTCAGCAGCTCGAGGTCGCGATAGCTGAAGTCCGTCCCCATGAAGCTCTCGTTCTTGGATTGCGCGGCGATCTGGCGGATGCGGCCCAGCGCCGGCAGAAAGAGCCACTGCTCGGCGTCGCGGTCCTTGTGCGCGAACTGGAGGAACGCCGTTCCACGAACCTCGGGCGGCACGACGAACACCGTGGACGTCTTGTCCTCACCGTTCGGGCGCTTGAGCGTGCGCATGATGAGCTCGCGATTTCGCTCGATCCCTCGGCCGTCGACGATGTGCAGCTTCATCCGCTGGGTGCGGTCGTTCCAGTGGCGCGTGGTGTCGTCGAGCCGATCGACGGCTTCGAGCAGAACGCGGGCCTCGTTGGCCGACGCGGCAGGGGAAGGCGCGCTGGCCGCGGCCGGGGTCGGCACGGGAACGGCGCCCTCCTGACCCGGTGCAGGCGCTGCGATCGCGAGCGTCGTCGCGACGAGGGCTGCCAAGTGTGCGGAACGGGCGATCGGCAGGCGGAATCGGTCCAGCATGATGCCAGCGTAGCAGGACGCCGCCGGTCGCGGGAGCGTCGTGGCCGTTCCTTGCCGTGGGCAGGTCACACTGGCCGCGTCTGGTACCAGCGGAGCCCGCGCCCGACGTATTGCACGCCGGCGAATGCGGTCGCGAAAGCGGCTCCGGCGAAGATCGTGCCGCCGGGTACCGCACCGTCGAGCCCGGGGTACGCGAGCACGACCAGTGTGATCGCGAGGCCGCAGAGCTGAAGAAAAGTCGCGAGCTTTCCCACCAGCGTCGGCAGGACCTCGAGCCGCTCGCCGGTCAGGAAGAAGAGGAGCGCGTACCCTGTCAAGCATACGATGTCGCGCGTCAGGATGATCGTCAGAACCCACTGCGGGACGAGCCCCATCCAGGTGAGCTTCAGCAGCAGGCTCAGGACCAGCCCCTTGTCGGCCAGCGGGTCGAGGTAGGCGCCGAGGTCGGTGCGCGTGTTCGTCAAGCGCGCGATCAAGCCGTCCACCCCGTCGGTCATGCCGGCGGCAACGAAGAGCCCGAAGGCGAGCACGAAGTGCCGCTCGTCGAGTGCGATCAGGATCGCCGGGATCGCAGCGATGCGCAGCAGAGTGAGCGTGTTCGGGATGTTGAGCATCGCCGTTCCTGCCCCTGCACGACTCAGCAGACGCCGCCCAGTGCCTTGCGGATCTGCCCGGCGAGCTTCGGCGTGACGAGCGCCGTGACGTGCGTCGCGTGGTCGTCCTGCCGGCACTCCAGCACCGAGCCGTGGCGGTGCAGCCGTGCCAGGACCTCGCCGCGCTCGAAGGGGACGCGGAACTCGGCGCGCGTCATTCGCCCGTCCAGCAGCTCGTCGATGCGTCCTCGCAGCGCCGCGATGCCGAGGTCGTCGGCCGCCGAAACGGCCACCCCGTCGTCGCGCTGGGCCTCGAGGATCGCTGCCTCGCGCGCGGCGCCCTCGAGGCGGTCGATCTTGTTCAGCACGAGCAGCGTCGGACGCTCGGCGGCGCCGATCTCGGCGAGGACGTCGCGCACGACCGCCATGTGGCTCGCGCGTGCGTCGTTCGATGCGTCGACCACGTGCAGCAGCAGGTCCGCGGTACGGACTTCCTCGAGCGTGCTCTTGAACGCCTGGACGAGCTGGTGCGGCAGCTTGTGGATGAACCCGACCGTGTCGGACAGGAGGGCCGTGCCGGCGCGCGGTAGATCGATGCGTCGCACCGTCGGGTCGAGCGTCGCGAACAGCATGTCGTCGATCAGCACGTCGGCGCCGGTGAGCCGCCGCATCAGGGTCGACTTGCCGGCGTTGGTGTAGCCCACCAGCGCCACCGTCGGGAAGGGTACCTCGGCCCTCTCGTCGCGGTGCAGGCGCCGCGTTCGCGAGACCTCCGTGAGGCGCTTGCGGAGCATGGCGATGCGTTCGCGCACCCGCCGGCGGTCGACCTCGAGCTGGGTCTCGCCGGGCCCGCGCATGGCGACGCCGGCCTTGATGCGCGAGAGGTGCGTCCAGTGCCGGGTCAGACGCGGCGTCAGGTACTCGAGCTGCGCCAGCTCGACCTGCAGCTTGCCCTCGAGCGAGTGGGCGCGCTGCGCGAAGATGTCGAGGATGAGCTGGCTGCGGTCGATGACCTTGACCGTCGGGTCGCCACCGGGGCCGAGCCCGATGTCCTTCTCGAGGTTGCGCTGCTGGGCCGGTGCCAGCGGATCGTCGAAGACGACCACGTCGGCCTCCAGCTCCGCCACCAGCTGGCGGATCTCCTCGACCTTGCCCTTGCCGACGAACGTGCGGACGTCGGGGACCGCGCGACGCTGCGAGCTCTGTCCGACCACGGTCACGCCGGCGGTGCGGCAGAGCTGCGCGAGCTCGGCGAGAGAGCCTTCGAGCCCCTCGTAGCCTTCCTTCGTCCGGCCGAGCTCGATCCCGACCAGCAGCGCGCGCTCGCGCGGGCGCGTGACTTCGTGCGTGCCGCCGCGGCTCAAGCGGCGGCCCTCCCGGCGAACGCCTGCCTCACGAGACGAATCGGGCCTCCGCGCCGGAGACGCGTTCGCCGAGGGCCGCGATCAGCTCGTGCGACGCCACGACGCCGAGCTTCTCGAGCGCGATCCGCGTCTCGTAGCCCTCGCGCACGACGTGCAGAAACGTCGGGCAGGGCCCCGGGTAGCGGGTGAGCGTCTGCAGCAGGCGTTCCATGTCCGCTCGGGTGACGTGGCGTGCGTCGAGCGAGATCTGCAGCTCGCGGATCGAGCGCGCGCGCGCGTCCTCGAGCCGGGAGAACTCCTCGGCGATGATCTGCCGCCGCTCCTCGCTGACGTCGAGCCGCCCGCCCATGCAGATCGGATCGCTGCCGGTGATGAGGGGCTCGTTCTTCCGGAAGGTGTCGGGCCACGCGATGACCTCGACGATACCGTGCTTGTCCTCGAGGAAGAAGGTCGCGTACCGGTCGCCCTTCTTGCTGTTCTTGAGTCGCAGCCCCTGGACGACTCCGGCGAGGGTCACCTTGGTCTGTCCGGGAAGGCTGCGCAGATCGACGGTCTTGCATGTCACCAGTCGGGCGAGCTGCTTCTCGAAGCGATCCAGCGGGTGCGCCGTGATGAAGAAGCCGAGCGTCTCCTTCTCTGCTGCCAGCAGCTCCTGCTGCGACCAGCTGGTGGCTGGCGGAAAGTTGAAGCGCTCGGGCTGCCCGTTGACCCCGCCAGCGAAGAGATTGTGCTGGTCGAGGTTGCTCGCTGCGTTGTTCGCCCAACGCATGACATCGTCCAGGCCGGCCAGCAAGCTCGATCGATCGACGCCCGTGGAATCGAGCGCGCCGCACTTGATCAGGCTCTCGAGCACGCGCCGGTTGGCGTGTGCGGAGCGTACACGGCGCACCAGGTCGTCCAGTCCGAGAAACGGACCGTTCGCGTCGCGCTCGGCGAGGATCGCCTGGATCGCCTTCGCGCCGACGCCCTTGATCCCACCGAGTCCGAAGCGGATGGAGCCCTGCACGACGGTGAACGTGTCGCGGCTCTGATTGACGTCCGGCGGCAGGACTTGGATCTTCCGCTCGCGGGCTTCGGCGATGTTCTTGTGGGTGCGGTCGGCGTCGTCCATTTCGAGGGTCATCAGCGCGGCGATGAACTCCTCGGGGTAATGCGCCTTGAGATACGCGGTCTGGAACGACACCAGCGCGTACGCTGCCGCGTGCGACTTGTTGAAGCCGTAGCCCGCGAACGTCTCCATCTGGTCGAAGATGTCGCCGGCGAGCTTGTCGGTCAGTCCGTTCTTGACGGCGCCCTCGACGAAGCGCAGGCGCTCCCGCGCCATCTCCTCGGCCTTCTTCTTGCCCATGGCGCGGCGGAGGTTGTCGGCGTCGCCGAGCGAGTAGCCGCCGAGCACCTGCGCCGCCTGCATGACCTGCTCCTGGTAGACCATGATGCCGTAGGTCTCGCGCAGGATCGGCTCGAGCTTCGGGTGGAGGTTCACGATCTCCTCGCGCCCGTGCTTGCGCTGGACGTAGGAGTCGACCATGCCGGAGTCGAGCGGTCCGGGCCGGAAGAGCGCGTTGATCGCGACGATGTCCTCGAAGCAGGTCGGCTTGACGCGAACTGTGAGGTCGCGCATGCCGCTCGATTCCATCTGGAACACGCCGACGGTCTCGCCGCGGCAAAGGACCTTGTAGGTCTTCTTGTCGTCGAGGGGCAGAGCCGACACGTCGGGGGCCTGACGCCCGCTCGCGTTGATCCGGTTCAGCGTGTTCTGGATCAGCGTCAGGTTCTTGAGGCCCAGGAAGTCGAACTTGATGAGACCGATCTTCTCGATGTCGGTGCCGGAGTACTGCGTGAGGACGTTGCCGTCCTTGTCGACGCACAGCGGGCACGACTCGACCAGCGGCTTCGAGCTGATGACGATGCCCGCCGCGTGCTTCGAGTGGTGCCGCATCAACCCTTCGAGCTTCAGCGCGTAGGTGAAGAGCTTGCCCTCGCGCTCGCTCTTGTCGCGGATCTCGCGCAGCTTGGGCTCCATCTCGAGCGCCTTGTCGAGCGGGAAGTCCTTGCCCTGGCGCGGCGCGGGATAGAGCTTGGCGAGCCGGTCGGTCTCGCCGAAGGTGAAGTCGAGGACGCGGCCGACGTCCTTCAGCGCAGCCTTCCCCTTCAGCGTTCCGAAGGTGATGATCTGCGCCACGCGGTCGTCGCCGTACTTCTGGCGGACGTACTGGATCACCTCGTCGCGGCGCTCGAAGCAGAAGTCGACGTCGATGTCGGGCATCGACTTGCGCTCGGGATTGAGAAAGCGCTCGAACAGGAGTCCGTGCGCGATCGGGTCGAGATCGGTGATCGACATGACCCAGGCGACGAGGCTGCCCGCCGCGGAGCCCCGCCCCGGCCCCACCGGGATGCCCTGCCGCTTCGCCCACGTGATGAAGTCGGACACGATCAGGAAGTAGCCGGCGAAGCCCATCCGGTTGATGACGTCGAGCTCGATGCGCAGCCGCTCGAGGTACTGCGGCACGCGCTCCTCTCGCCAGGACTTGTCGAACGTACGGAGCGCGCGGAGCCGGCTCTCGAGGCCCTCGCGGGCTTCCTTGTCGAGGACCTCCTCGAGCGTCTCGTTCTCCGGGACGGCGAACTCCGGGAACTGGTACTGCCCGAAGCTCATCTTGAAGTCGCATCGCTTCGCGAGGTCGAGCGTGTTGTCGATCGCCTGCGGGAACTCGGCGAAGGCGGCACGCATCTCGTCGGGCGACTTCACGAACAGCTGGTCCGTCCCGAACTTCCAGCGCTTCGGGTCGGCCAGCGTCTTGCCGGTCTGGATGCAGAGCAGAGCCTCGTGCGCCTCGGCGTCGCCACGGTGCAGGTAGTGGCAGTCGTTGGTCGCGACCATCGGCAGGCCGAGGTCCTTGGCCAGCGACACGAGCTCGCGGTTGGCGATCACCTGCTCCGGGAGGTGGTTGTCCTGGATCTCGACGTAGTAGCGATCGCCCGAGAAGATGCGGGCGAACTCGCCGGCGACCTCGCGGGCGCGCGCGAGGTCGCTGCGCGCGATCGCCTGGTTCACCTCGCTGGCCAGGCAGCCCGAGAGGCAGAACAGCCCCTCGTTCAGCTCCTTCAGGAGCTCGCGGTCGATGCGCGGCTTGTAGTAGAAGCCTTCCTTGTAGCCGGCGGTGACGAGGCGGCAGAGGTTGCGGTAGCCCTTCTCGTTCTGCGCGAGCAGGACGAGGTGGTAGTTGCCTCCGGCCTCGGGGTCGTCGGCGCGCGCCGAGCTCTTGTCGAATCGGCTCCTGGGCGCGACGTAGACCTCGCAGCCGATGATCGGCTGCACGCCTGCGTCCTTCGCCTTCGTGTAGAACTGCACGGCGCCGAACATGTTGCCGTGGTCGGTCATCGCCACCGCTGGCATGCCGAGCTTCGCGACGGTCGGCAGCAGCTCGCCGATCTTGTTGGCACCGTCGAGAAGCGAGTACTGCGTGTGCAGATGGAGGTGCACGAACGACATCCGAACTTCCCCTACTCTTCCGAGAGGGCACGCGCCCCCTCGCCTGGTCGGGCTCCGCCCGACCAGGCCTCACTCGCCGCGCTCGCGGCATTCGGGCTCACGCTCTGCGCGCGGATCACCCGACCCCACGGGTAGCGTACGGCCGCGCGCGAATCACGATGCCGCACGCCTCGCGTTCGCGGCGCCGGGACGGAATCGCGAACGCTCGCCATACTCACTCCCACTCGATCGTGGCCGGCGGCTTGGACGAGATGTCGTACACCACGCGGTTGATGCCGCGTACCTCGTTGGTGATACGGCGGGCGATCGACTCCAGTGTCTCGTGCGACAGCCGCGCCCAGTCGGCGGTCATGCCGTCCTGACTCTCGACGGCGCGGAGCGCGATCACCTCGTCGTAGGTGCGTTCGTCGCCCTGCACGCCGACCGTCTGCACGGGCAGCAGGACCGCAAATCCCTGCCAGATTCGCCTGGACTCACCGGACCGGCGCAGCTCGTCGCGCACGATCGCGTCGGCCGCGCGGACACGTGCCACGCGCTCGGGATCGACCGCGCCGACGATGCGCACGGCGAGGCCGGGTCCCGGGAACGGCTCGCGGGCGATCAGCTCCTCGGCGAGGCCGAGGTCGCGTCCGACCGCGCGCACCTCGTCCTTGAACAGCTCGCGGAGCGGCTCGATCAGCTTGAGCTTCATTCGCTCGGGAAGTCCGCCGACGTTGTGGTGCGTCTTGATGGTCGCGGACGGGCCCCGCACCGACACCGATTCGATGACGTCGGGGTAGAGGGTGCCCTGCGCGAGGAAGCGCACGTCGTCGAGCGTCTGCGCGGCCTCGTCGAAGACCTCGACGAACAGGTTGCCGATCCGCTTGCGCTTGACCTCGGGATCGGCGACGTCCTTCAGCGCGGCGAGAAAACGTGTGCCTGCGTCGATCGTGCGGATGTCCAGTCCCAGGTGGGCGAGCGACTCCTCGACCATGGCGCGATCGCCAGCGCGCAGGAGGCCGTTGTCGACGAAGATGCAGGTCAGGCGCTCGCCGATCGCGCGGTGCAGGAGGGCGGCCGCCACGGTGGAGTCGACGCCCCCGGAGAGGCCGCAGATCACCCGGCCCACGGGCGCCTGCTCGCGGATGCGTGCCACCGCCTGATCGATGAACGAGCCGGGCGTCCAGTCGGGGGCTGCGCCACAGACGCCGTGGACGAAGTTCGCGAGCATCTCGGTGCCGCGCTCGCTGTGCACGACCTCGGGGTGGAACTGGACGCCGAAGAGCCGCCTGGTCTGGTCCCGGAACGCCTGGATGGGCGCGTTCGCGCTGCGCGCGAGCACGCTCCAGCCGTCGGGCAGCGTCTCCATGCGATCGCCGTGCGACATCCAGACGGTGGTGTGAGCCCCGACCACGAAGCCGCGGAAGAGGTCGTGATCGTCGAGCACCTCGATCGGAGTCCGCCCGTATTCGCGGCGATCGGCCCGCGCGACGCTGGCGCCGGCTTGCACGTTGAGGATGCCCATTCCGTAGCAGATGCCGAGCACCGGTACGCCGAGGTCGAGGATGCCGCGCGCGAGCTGCGGTGCGGTCGGTACGTAGACGCTCGCGGGACCGCCCGACAGGATGATTCCCGTCGGCTTGCGTCGCGCGACCTCGTCGACGTCGACCGTGCAGGGCAGGATCTCGCAGTAGACGCGCGATTCGCGCACGCGTCGCGCGATGAGCTGGGTGTACTGACTGCCGAAGTCGAGAACGAGGATCATTTCCCACCGAGAGGGGCGCCGCCCCTCGCCTCCACGCAGCGAGGCCGCGCGGAGGATCCACTCCCCGCTCGCTGACGCTCGGCTGTTCGCCTACCGCCTCGCAGAGGGGGCGTTGCCAATGGTCGAGGTCGCATCACGCCGATCCATCGAGTCCGTCGTGGGGAGCTGGTCGTGGTTGCCGCGCGTCCATCAATCCAGCCGGTAGTTCGGCGCTTCCTTGGTGACGATGACGTCGTGCACGTGGCTCTCGCGGTGGCCAGCCTCGCTGATCCGGATGAAACGTGCCTTCGAGTGCAGCTCCGCGAGGTTCCTCACCCCGAGGTAGCCCATTCCGGCGCGCAGCCCGCCGACGAGCTGGTGGATGTTCGGTGCGAGCGCGCCCTTGTAGGGCACGCGTCCCTCGATGCCCTCGGGCACGAGCTTGAGCGCCTCCACCCCGGTGTCCTGGAAGTAGCGGTCGCGGCTGCCCTGGGCCATCGCTCCGAGAGAGCCCATGCCGCGGTACATCTTGTAGGTGCGGCCGCCGTAAAGGATCGTCTCGCCCGGGCTCTCTTCCGTGCCGGCGAACAGGCTGCCGATCATGACGGCGGAAGCGCCGCAGGCGAGCGACTTCACGACGTCGCCGGAGAAGCGGATGCCACCGTCGGCAATCACGGGAATTCCGGCGGCGCGCGCGACGGCGGTGGCGTCGAGGAGTGCGGTCACCTGGGGCATGCCCACCCCGGAGATGATGCGTGTCGTGCAGATCGAGCCCACGCCCATGCCGACCTTCACGGCGTCGGCGCCCGCGCGGATGAGGGCGTCGGCGCCGGCACCCGTCCCGACGTTGCCGGCCACCACGTCCATGTCCGGGTAGAGCTCCTTGAGCTGGGTGACCGTCCGCAGCACGTTGCTCGAGTGCCCGTGAGCGGTGTCCACGCAGATCACGTCGGCCCCCGCATCGACCAGAGCCGCCGCCCGCTCCTCCCAGTCCGCCCCGACGCCGACGGCGGCGCCGACCCGCAGGCGGCCGCGGTCGTCGCGGCACGCGTCCGGGTACTGGGTCGTCTTCTCGATGTCCTTGACGGTGATGAGGCCGATCAGACGCTGCCCGTCGTCGACGACCAGCAGCTTCTCGATGCGGTGCTCGTGCAGGAGCTTCTTGGCCTGCTCCGGTGTGACGCCCGGACGTGCCGTGACGAGGTCGTCCTTAGTCATCACCTCCGAGACGCGCCGGTCGAGGCGGCTCTCGAAGCGCAGGTCGCGGTTGGTGAGGATGCCGACGAGGTGTCCGTCGCGCGTGACCGGCAGGCCCGAGATGTTGTATCGCCGCATGATCTCGAGCGCGTCGGAAATCGACTGGTCGGGCTCGACGGTGAGCGGATCGGCGACCATGCCGCTCTCGAACTTCTTGACCTGCGCGACCTCGGCGGCCTGCGTCGCGACCGGGAGATTCTTGTGGACGAAGCCGATCCCGCCCTCCTGTGCCATCGCGATGGCGGTGCGAGCTTCCGTCACCGTGTCCATCGCCGCGCTGACCAGTGGAAGGCGCAGGGAGATACGACGCGTGAGCGAGGTCGAGACGTCGGTCATGCGCGGCAGGACGTCGGAGGCCGCCGGGACCAGCAGGACATCGTCGAACGTGAGCCCTTCGCCGAGAGGATGCCGTTCCATCACCCGCCTCCGGTACGAACGACGAAGCCCGGGCGTGAGGCCGAGCTTCGGAGCAGGCTGCGTTGCGAATCCGCGCGTTCGGGACTAGCCATGGGGCCTGCTATCAGACCGCAAGCCGTGTGGCAAGAATCGGGGGTACTCAACAACATGTTGTGGTTCTGCCGGAAAGCGAGCGCGACGTGATCGCGGCCTTCGGAGAGCGTGTGCCGCTTCTCGATCCCTCCGCCATCGTGTTCGAAGGCGCGACCGTGGTCGGCCGCGTGATCCTCGGCGCGGAGTCGAGCATCTGGTTCGGCGCGATCGTCCGCGGCGACGTCGACGACGTGACCATCGGTGCTCGAACGAACGTTCAGGATCGGGCGGTGATCCACGTGACGACCAAGAAGTTCTCGACGCGCATCGGCGACCAGGTGACCATCGGGCACGGCGCGATCCTGCACGGCTGTACGGTTCACGAGCGGGTGCTGATCGGGATCGGGTCGATCGTCCTCGACGGTGCCGAGATCGAGTCCGACTGCATGATCGGTGCGGGTGCGCTGGTGACGCCCGGCACGAGGATCCCGTCCGGCCATCTGGCGGTCGGCTCGCCGGCACGCGTCCGGCGGCGTCTCGAGCCGGGCGAGATCGAGCATCTCGAGCGTTCGGCCACGAACTACGTCATGCTGTCCGCCCATTACCGGAAACTCGGCATCGCCTGAACGCCGCCGCGCGGTCCGGCACGGAGACTGCCATGAGACAGGTCTGGATCACCAGGGTCGGCGCACCCGACGTTCTGCAGGTCCGTGAGGCTCCCGATCCGATCCCCGGGCCCGGCCAGGTCCGCATTCGCGTCGAGGCGAGCGGGATCAACTTCGCCGACATCTCGGCGCGCCTCGGGTTCTATCCGGACGCTCCGCCGATCCCGTGCGTCGTCGGCTACGAGGTCGCTGGCCGCATCGATGCTCTCGGAGCGGGCGTCGCGGCGAGCCGACTCGGCGAGGACGTGCTCGCCCTGACGCGATTCGGCGGCTACTCCGACGTGGTCGTCGCTCCCCAGGAGCAGGCAACGAAGCGCCCGGCCGGGCTCGATGCGCAGACCGCAGCCGCGATCCCCGTGACGTACCTCACCGCCTACCAGATGCTGATCGAGATGGGACGCGTGCGTCCCGGCGATCGCGTGCTGATCCATCAGGCCGCGGGCGGCGTCGGGCTGGCGGCGATCGACCTCTGTGCGCTCACCGGCGGCGTCGAGACTTTCGGTACCGCATCGGCGAGCAAGCACGGATTCGTGCGCGAGCGCGGCCTCACGCACCCGATCGACTACCACACGTGCGACTACGAGGAGGAGGTGCGGCGGCTCACCGTCGGTCGCGGCGTCGACCTGATCCTCGACCCGATCGGTGGCGACTCGTGGCGCAAGGGTCTGCGGTTGCTCGCGCCCACCGGTCGCCTCGTCTGCTTCGGCATGTCGTCGGCGAACCAGTCGAAGGAGCGCTCGATTCTCGGCGGCCTGAGGGCGATCGCGCAGGTGCCGTGGCTGAAAGTCAACCCGATCTCGCTGATGAACGAGAACACCGGCGTCCTCGGCGTGAACCTCGGCCACATGTGGGGCGAGGTCGACCGCCTGACCGGCTGGCTCGACCGGATCCTCGGCTGGTGGACCGAGGGGAAGGTGCGGCCGCACGTCGATCGGACCTTTTCGTTCGCCGAGGCCGCGGCCGCGCACGCCTACATCCAGGAGCGCCGCAACGTCGGCAAGGTTCTGCTGGTACCCTGAACGCGGGTGCGCAGCCGACCGCCAGCTCGGCGATCGCGTGGCGTCGGCACGGTGTCGCACCGGGAAGTGGCCGCCGGCACGCGTCGCGCACGCGAGCCGAAGGCGAGCGCGGAGCGCGAGCGACCGCGGGAGTGGGGCCCCGACGGGCTCTGCCCGTCGGGGCGAGGGGGCGCGTGCCCCCTCGATCTACTTGACCGTGATGCTCTTGATCACGACCGGCTCGGTCGGGACGTCCTGGTGCATGCCCTTGTTGCCCGTCGGGACCTTCTCGATCTTCTCGACGACGTCCATCCCGCCGATGACCTTGCCGAACACCGTGTAGCCGTAGCCCTGCGGCGTCTTGGACTTGTGGTCCAGGAAGGCGTTGTCCTTCACGTTGATGAAGAACTGCGAGGTCGCACTGTCGACCTGGCTGGTTCGCGCCATCGCGAGCGTGCCGTCGAGATTCTTAAGCCCGTTGTCGGCCTCGTTCTTGATCGCGGCCTTGGTCGGCTTTTGCTGCATGTCGGGAGTCATGCCACCGCCCTGGATCATGAAGTCCTTGATGACGCGGTGGAAGACCGTGCCGTCGTAGTGTCCCGACTGTGCGTAGGCGATGAAGTTCTTCACGGACTCCGGCGCCTTGTCGGCATAGAGCTCCGCTTCGATGTCGCCCATCGAGGTCGAGATCACGACGACCGGGTTCTTGCCCGTCTGTTCCATCTTCGTTCCTTCCTTGGCCGGTGGGGCGGCACCCGGTGCCGGGTCGGCGGCATGCGCCAGCGCTGCGGTGAGAAGCAACGTCGAGGCGAGCGTCACGGGGTTCAGCGAGCGGCGTCTCATCGAATCCTCCAGGTCCTGCGTTGCGGTCGGCGTGTAGCGAGCGTCTCCGCGATGGTCAACGCGCGGGTCGGTTTGCCTCCGCCCGGGACGCCACGCATACGGGAGCGGGCGTGGACCGTGGTGTCGCGCCCGGCTCGGTACGATGCGCGGGAGCCGGCGTGGACCGTGGTGTCGCGCTCCGCTCGATACGATGCGAAGGAGTCCCCATGTCGCGCAAGATCTGCATCTCTCTCGACTGGCAACAGCTCGCCGATCGCGAACGGCTCTTTCGTCAGGCCGAGATCGCCGACCGGGCGGGCGTGGACACCGTCTGGGTGGCCGAAGCCTGGGGCCGGGATGCCTTCACCATCCTCACGCTGCTCGCGACGCGCACCAAGCGGATCAAGCTCGGCACCGGCATCGTGAACGTCTACTCGCGCACCCCGGCAGCTCTCGCGCAGCACTTCGCGACGCTGGACGAGATCTCCGAGGGGCGCGCGGTCGCGGGCTTCGGGACCAGCGGTCCGCAGGTGATCGAGCACTTTCACGGCGTGCCGTTCAAGCCCGCCGTGACGCGCATGCGCGAGACGATCGGGATCATGAACATGCTGATGGCCGGCGAGCCGCTGAACTTCGATGGCAAGCTGTTCAAGCTCGGGCGCGGCTTCAAGCTGCGTTTCGAGCCGATCCGGCCACACGTCCCGACGTGGGTCGCGTCGCTCAATCCCGCAGCGCTGAAGCTCACCGCGGAGCTCGCCGACGGCTGGATGCCGATCATGATTCCCGCGAGCCACCTGGCAAGCGAGCTCGAGTCGTTTCGCGAGCGCGTGACTGCCGCGGGGCGCCCGGCGGACGCCGTTGCCGTGCGGTCGCCGGACCGGGTGGTCGCCGCCCTCGACGACCCGAAGCGGGCGCGCCGGCAGGCCGCCGGGACCCTCGCGTTCTACATCGCGCGCATGGGGACGTTCTATGGCGCGCAGCTCGAGCGCTTCGGCTACGGCGACGCCGTCGCCGCCGTCCGCAGGGCCTGGAACGAGCGCGGCAGCGAGGCCGGGATCGACGCGGTCCCCGAAGGGCTCCTCGAGGAGATCACCACCGTCGGATCGGTCGCCGCGTGCGCTGCGCGGCTCGACGAGGAGGCCCGGGCGGGAGTCGGGCTGCACAACGTGACCGTGCAGGCGCGTAGCGAGGCCGAGCTCGAGAGGGCCTACGGCGAGCTGGTCGGCTGATGGCCGAGAGCACGCGCTGCGAGCTGTGCGAGCTGGCGCGGACGACACGCTGGTTCGCGCAGGTCTTCGAGCCTTTTCCGTTCACGCTGCTCGAGTGCGACTCGTGCGACGTGCCGATGGCCGTCCTCGGCGAGCACCGCGCCGCGGTGTCGCCACAGGAGCGGCAGGTGATGCAGCTCGCCCTGGAGTGGGTCGCCAAGACCCACGACCTGGGCGAGCTGTTCTTCGATGACCGGATGAAGCAGATCCCCGACCACTACCACCTGCACGCGCGCGTGCGGCCGAAGTGGTGGCCGAGGTAGGGATCTCGCGTCAGGCCGCGGCGGCCATGCCGGTGCCGTGCTGCGGGAACCGGCTGCGCGGCACGGCCTGCTTGATCGCGTGGAGCATGTCGAGGTGCTCCGCGACGCCGGTCAGGGTCGAGATGAGGTCGCCGATCTCGCGGCGCGCCCACTCGAGCTGTTCGTTGCTCACCTCGTCGAGGCCGCGCAGCAGCTCCTCGAAGCGCTCGACCGCGCCGGTCACGCCGCCGAGGCCGCGGTCGGTCAGCCGACGCTCGAGGTCGGCGGAGAAGCCGAGGAGAGCCTCGGTCTGCGTCATGAGATCGTTCATCGTCCTCTTCCCCCTGGCGCCCTTCGCGGGCGCCCGTTTTCACTGCGGCCGAGAGCGGCCGAGAAACTTGCTCCAGGCGTTCTGGTGGGTGCCCTGCCCCGCCTCCGCCGAAGTCGCCGGTTGCTCCGCCGGTGGCACCGGCGGCCGGCTCGAGAGAAACGCGGGCGAGCGCGGCTCGCCCGGCCCGGGTGCCAGGATCGGCGGCACCGGTGACGGCGCCACGATCGTCGTGACGGCGGGCGGCGGCTCGGGCGAGCCAATGAGCGCCGGCTCCGGGAAGCTCACCGTCGCCGGCTCCGCGAAGCTCACGGTCGCCGGCTCGGTTCGCGATGCATCGCCGTTCGCTTCATCCACGGCTGCAAGATCGGCCGCGATCGCGACGTCGCCAGCGGCTCTTCGCCCGCTGCCTCCTCCGGCACGATCTCCGCTTGCACACGGAGCGCAGGCGAACCCGGCGCCACGGGTGCTGCTGCGGCCGCAGGTTGTGCCGACGGGTCGACCTCGCGGGTCGGCACCACCACGGTGGTCGGCTCGGGCTCCGTGACCGGTGCCGTATCGGGGCGGCGCACCGTCGGACGCACGCCGTAGTTCCGCTCGAGCGCGCGCACGGCGCGCGCAACGAGCTCCTCGGGGACGATGGGCTTGACCAGATAGTCGTCGGCGCCGGCGCGGAACGCCTCGGCCTTCGCGTCGACGTCGCCCCGCCCGGTCAGCATGAAGATCGGTACCGACATCAGCCGGTCGTGCGCGCGGATCCGTGCGCAGAGCTTGAAACCCGAGGTGTCGGGAAGCTCGACGTCGAGGAGCGCCATGTGGATCGTTTCGGCGTCACAGATCCGCAGGGCCTCGCTCCGTCGGCGGCGACGACGGTTTCGAGGGCGATCGGGGCCTTCGCGAGTGCGAAGCAGAGCCCCTTGCGGATGAGCGGGTCGTCGTCCACCAGCACGCGCAGTGCCGCCTCGCGTACCGGGGAGGGTTGCGGCGGGCGGAAGGCCGGGACATCCGGCACCGTGGTCTCGTCGGTCGCGTCCTCTGGCGGATCTTCGCTCGCAGACTCCTCGGCCGGTACGACGCGGAGCACCTCGTCCACCGTCGTGATGCCCGCGTTGATCGCGCGGATCGCCGCCGCGGGCATCGACTCGACGCCCTCGGCCCGGGCCTGCTGCGCAGAACGGTTTCCGGCTCGTGGCGCTCGAGCATCGCGCGCATCTGGCGCGACACCGGCAGGATCTCGAACACCCCGACGCGCGGGCAGAAACCGGTGTCGCGGCAGCGGTTGCATCCCGGGGCCGTCGTCACGGTCTCGACGGCGAGGCCATGCCGGGCGAGCCGCGCGAGATCGATCTCCGAGGGCGGCGTCGGCGGACGCTTGCAGTACCGGCACAGGGAGCGCACGAGGCGCTGGGCGATCACCAGACGCAGCGACGCGGAGATCAGGCTCGGATCGATGCCGAGGTCGAGCAGACGCGTGATGCTCGCGCTCGCATCGATCGTGTGCACCGTGCTCACCACCAGGTGGCCGGTCTGTGCGGCGCGGAGCGCGATGCTCGCGGTTTCCGCGTCGCGGATCTCACCGACGAAGATGACGTCCGGATCCTGGCGGAGGATCGAGCACAGCGTATCCGCGAAGCTGAGGCCGGCCTTCTCGTTCACCTCGACCTGCGAGATGCCCGCGAGGCGGTGCTCGATCGTGTTCTCGATGGTGACGATGTTGAGGCGCGAGTCGGCGATGTCCTGAAGCAGGCCGTGCGCGGTCGTGCTCTCGCCGCTGCCGGTCGGGCCACTGATGAGGATCATGCCCTCGGGGCGACGGATCTCGCGGCGCAGCAGCTCGAGGGCCGGAGCTGCGAGGCCCATCTTCTCGAGCTCGTGCCCCTTGGACGTCGGGTCGAGCAGCCGGAGGACGACCTTCTCGCCGAACTGCGTGGGCAGCACCGATACACGGACGTCGGCCTTGCGATCCTCGAACGTGACGCGGATGCCGCCGTCCTGCGGGCGGCGCCGCTCGGTGATGTCGAGCGTCGCCATGACCTTGCTGCGGGTCGAGAATTCGACCGCCTTGACCCCCTCGGTGTCGAGCGTGTTCGCGAACGCGATGACCACGCGGCCGCGCTCCATGCGGATCGGCATGGCGTCGTAGCGCTTCGCGAGCTCCTTGCTCAGCAGACGCAAGACCGCGGGGTCGATCGACGCACCGGGGAGGTCCACCAGCGGCAGGCCGAGGTGCTCGTGGAGCTGCTCGGCGAGACGCTTGTCGTCGATCCGCTGCAGCAGGACGTCGATGGGACGCTGGCCGGTCTCTTGAGCGGTCCGCCGGAGAGCGGCCGCCTCCGTGCGATCGAGCAATCCGACGCTGTGCGGGGACCTCAAGAGTGCCAACGAGCCCTCCGTACCCGAGGGTAGGAACCCAGTCGTGGCCTCGGCACCGCTGGCGGAACGCTTTACAGCGGCGAGCGTGAAACTCGCCGTCGGCTCCGCGCAGTGGGACGCGCGGTCGCTGGTGCGTCGGCAGCGCAGACGCCGAGGCGCTGCGCAGGGACGCTGGCGTCCGCTCAGTCCTCCTTGCGGCGCTTCGGGCGGTGCACCTGCGCGAGGACCCGCTTGCGGACGCGGATCGACTCCGGGGTGACCTCGACGAACTCGTCGTCGGCGATCCAGTCGAGCGCGTCCTCGAGGCCCATCTGCTTCGGCGGCGTGAGGCGAATCGCCTCGTCGTGGCCGGAGGCCCGCATGTTCGTGAGCTTCTTCTCGCGCACGATGTTCACGTCGAGGTCGCCGGCGCGCGAGTACTCACCGATCACCATTCCCTCGTAGACCCGGGTCCCCGGCGAGATGAACATCTGCCCCCGCTCCTGCAGGTGGAAGATCGCATACGGGGTCGCGACGCCCTCGCGGTCGGCGACCATCGCACCGTTCGTTCGCCGCTGGATGTCGCCCGCCCACGGCGCGTAGCCGTTGAACATGGCGTTGATGATGCCGGTGCCGCGCGTGTCGGTCAGGAACGACGAGCGGAAGCCGATCAGCCCGCGCGACGGCACCGCGAACTCGAGGCGCACGCGCCCCGACGCGGGCGGGCTCATCTTGGTCATGACGCCCTTGCGCATGGCGAGCAGCTGCGACACGACGCCGATGAACTCCTCGGGCAGGTCGATCACCGCGAGCTCCATCGGCTCGAGGGTCTGACCGTCCTTCTGCTGCGTCACGACGTCGGGCTTCGAGACCTCGACCTCGTAGCCCTCGCGCCGCATGGTCTCGACGAGGATCGCGAGCTGCAGCTCGCCGCGTCCCGAGACCCGCAGGCGGTCGGGCTGCTCGGTGTCTTCGACGCGGATCGAGACGTTGCGTTTCGTCTCGTTCTCCAGGCGTTCGCGGAGCTTGCGCGACGTGACCCACTGCCCCTCGCGCCCGGCCCAGGGAGACGTGTTGACGCCGAAGATCATCGTGATCGTCGGCTCGTCGATGCGCAGACGCGCCAGCGCGATGGGGGTCTCGCGGTCGGCGACGGTATCGCCGATCTGGATCTCCTCGATGCCGGCCACCGCGACGATGTCCCCGGCGGTCGCGCGCTCGAGGTTGATGCGCTTGAGGCCGAGCCAGCCGTACAGGTTGGTCAGCTTCGCGGTCTTGACGCCGTCGGCACCGCACAGCGCGTAGGTCTGCCCGGCGACCAGCTCGCCGCTCACGACGCGCCCGAGTGCCAGGCGCCCGACGTAGTCGTCGTAGTCGAGGTTGTTCGCCTGGAACTGGGTTGGTGTGCCGGGCTGGACCTCGGGTCCGGGGAGGTCGCTCAGGATGACCTCGAAGAGCGGTCGCAGGTCCTGTCCTTCGTCCTCGAGGTTGCGCTTCGCGATGCCGTCGCGCGCGACCGTGTACACGACCGGAAACTCGAGCTGGTCCTCGGTCGCGTCGAGATCGATGAACAGCCCGTAGACCTCGTCGAGAACCTCGGCGATACGCGCGTCGGCGCGGTCGATCTTGTTGATGCAGACGATCGGCGTGAGGCCGCGCTCGAGCGCCTTGCGGAGAACGAAGCGAGTCTGCGGTAGCGGCCCCTCGGAGGCGTCGACCAGGAGAAGGACGCCGTCGACCATGGCGAGCGTACGCTCGACCTCGCCGCCGAAGTCGGCGTGGCCGGGAGTGTCCATGATGTTGATCTTCACGTCGCGGTAGGTCACCGCGGTGTTCTTGGCGAGGATCGTGAGACCGCGCTCGCGCTCGATCGCGTTCGAGTCCATCACCCGGTCGGCGACCTGCTCGTTCGCGCGGAAGATCCCGCTCTGACGCAGCAACGCGTCGACCAGCGTCGTCTTGCCGTGGTCGACGTGCGCGATGATCGCGATGTTGCGGATGTCGGGGCGGCGTTCGACGCGCGGTGCGGGGGCGACGGCTTCCAGATTCACCCGGCAGCGGCTAGCAAAGGGGCTGGCGTGCCGCTACGGCACGGGGCCGGGCGTCCTGGGAGCGGCGGTCTCCGGCCCCTCAGGGCAGGAGTCCGCCCTGGCTCGAGTCCCAGCGTAAGGTCTTCGCGCCCAGCGGATGATACGACTCCGCCTGAAAGTCCATCGGGTTGATCGATACGATCGTGAGCACGACCCCGCTCGGTGGATTGTACGGCGGCAGCTGCGCGATGTCGGTCGTATAGCGCCCGTGGGTCGCGAAGTAGGACTCCTCGGCCTTGGCGAGGCTGTTGAGTCCCGATCTCGCGTGCGCGTCGTAGCCGTCGGCGCGATAGGTGGAGAAGGCCGGGATCGCGATCGCGGCGAGGATGCCGATGATCGCCACCACAACCAACAGCTCGACCAGGGTGAAGCCGTCTTGTCCGTCGTTCTTCATCGTCGTCCCACCCCCGCGACCCGATATTCGCGTCGCGGCCTTCGTCCCCGTTGCCGGCGCTCCTGCCGCACACCCGACCGGCCAGCCCCGCAAGCGGTATGCCGGCGCGTGGCGACGACGAAGCGTGGTACGCGACGCGGAACACGCCGGCGTGCTGTGGGCGCCGAGAGGCGGGAAACCCCCGAGCGACGAGATCGTGACGCTCGCTGCCGCGATCCGTCATCGCTCGGGTGCCGCCAGTTGTCACCCGCCGCGCTGGCGAAAGCGTTGCGCAACGCCTAAACCGCGCGTGCCAAGGGGGTGGGCATGAGCGAGGTCCGCGAAGACGGGAGCAGAGCTGCCGATCTGCGCAGCGCAGCCGAGCAGCGTTACCTGTCCTACGCGCTGTCCGTGATCACCGCGCGCGCCCTGCCCGACGTCCGCGACGGGCTCAAGCCGGTGCAGCGGCGGATCCTCTATGCGATGTTCCAGAACCTCCGCCTGGTCGCCAGCGCCAAGGCTCGCAAGTCGGCACAGATCGTCGGCGAGGTGATCGGCAAGTACCACCCGCACGGCGACACCGCCGCCTACGACGCCATGGTTCGCATGGCCCAGGACTTCTCGCTGCGGTACCCGCTGGTGCACGGCGAGGGCAACTTCGGCTCGCTCGACGGCGACGCGGCGGCCGCCTACCGCTACACCGAGGCGCGCCTCACCGCGATCGCCGAGGAGATGCTCGCCGACCTCGGGTCGGACACGGTCGAGTGGCGGGCCAACTACGACGCGACGCTCGACGAGCCCACGGTCCTGCCGAGCCGCATCCCGCAGCTTCTGATGAACGGCTCGACCGGCATCGCGGTCGGCATGGCGACCAACATTCCCCCGCACAATCTGAACGAGATCTGCGACGCCCTGGTCGCGCTCGTCGACACGCCAGAGCTCGAGGTCAAGGATCTGCTGAAGCACATCAAGGGCCCGGACTTCCCGACCGGCGGCGAGCTGCTGTCGAGCAAGGCCGAGCTGCGCTCCGCGTACGAGACCGGCCAGGGGGCGCTCGGGCTGCGTGGCCAGTTCAGGGTCGAGGACCTGCCGCGCGGCAAGCGGCAGGTGGTCGTGACGTCGATCCCGTACACGGTGAACAAGTCGACGCTGATCGAGCAGATCGCCGCCCAGATCCTCGAGCGCAAGCTGCCTCAGGTGATGGACGTTCGCGACGAGTCGACGACCGACGTGCGTATCGTGCTCGAGCTCAAGAGCGACGCCGAGCCCGAGGTGGCGATGGCGTACCTCTTCAAGCACACCGACCTGCAGATCAACTTCAACGTCAACCTCACCTGCCTGTCCCCGACGGCGAACCCGTCCGCGGGTCAGCCTGGACGCGTGTCGCTCCGCGAGCTGTGCCGGCAGTTCCTCGACTTCCGGATGGACGTGGTGACGCGGCGCCTCGAGTTCGAGAAGCGCAAGCTGCTGGCACGGCTGCACATCCTCGATGGCTTCATCGCGATCTACGACAATCTCGACGAGGCGATCCGCATCATCCGCAAGTCCCAGGGCCGGGCCGACGCGGCGCAGAAGCTGATGGCGCGCTTCGCGCTCGACCAGGAGCAGGTGGACGCGATCCTCGAGCTGCGCCTGTACCAGCTGGCACGCCTCGAGATCGACAAGATCCGCGCCGAGCGCGATGAGAAGCGGAAGCGTCTCGCCGAGGTCGAGCGGCTCCTGAAGAAGCCCGCCGAACGCTGGAAGCTGATCCGCGGCGAGATCGGCGAGATCCGGACGAAGTTCGGCGACAAGCGCCGCACCGTCGTGTCGGCGGGCGGCCGCGAGGACCTCGCCTACGACCCCGACGCCTACATCGTCCACGAGGAGGCGACGGTGCTGCTGACGCGCGACGGGTGGCTGCGCCGTGTGCGCGAGCTGAAGGACCCGTCGAGCGCGCGTCTGCGCGAAGGGGACGCGCTGTTCGCGTTGCACGAGGGCACGACGCGCGACCGGATCGCCCTGTTCTCCAACAAGGGCGTGCTCTACGTGATGCCGGTCACCGACGTCCCGGCGACGACGGGCTATGGCGAGCCCGTGCAGTCGCTGTTCAAGTTCGGCGACGGCGAGCGCGTCCTGGTCTCGCTCCTGCTTTCCGAGGCGCCGATCGGCGAGGAGAAGGAGCCCGAGAGGCCGGTCGAGAGCGCGAAGGGGAAGCGGGCCGGTCAGGGCGATCTGTTCTCGGGAACGGGCAAGGGCGAGGTGATCGAGCTGGTCGAGGAGGCTCGGCCGTTCCTGGTGGTGTCGGCGGGCGGCTACGGCTTCCGCGCCGCCCCCGAGCTGGCGACGACGACGCGCGCCGGTCGGCGGTTCGCGCGCGTGGCCGACGGAGACGAGCTCGTGGCGGTCGTTCCACCCGACGGACCGGAGGTCCTGTGCCTCGCGCGCAGCGGCAAGGGACTGCGCTTCCCGCTCGACGAGGCGACCGAGCTGTCGGGCGCCGGACGCGGCGTGATCCTCATGAAGCTCGACCCGACGGACCGCGTGGTGGGGGCCGTCGTGCCGCCGCCGCGGAGCAAGCTTTTCATCCAGATCGACGGCGCGGGCGAGCGCGCCGTGGCCCGCGACGACTTCCCCAAGGGGCATCGCGCGGGCAAGGGGAGCAAGGTGGTCAAGCGCGGCACCCCCGCCGGCCTGCGGGCCGAGGCATGAGCCTCGCGCGGGCCGGGACGACGGCGCTCCTCGCCGCGGCTGCAGCCGGCACGCTTGCCGCGTGCGACGTCCCGCTCGGCAGTCCGCCGCACGACGGTCGGGGGGAGCCGGTGGCCGAGAGCTCCCGGGAGCCGCGCCTCCAGGTGATCGTCCGCCTGCGCTTCGAGGCGCCGGACGGTGCGGCGCCCGACGGGGATGCATACCGGGAGGCGCTGCGCGCTACCCGTGAGCAGTTCCTGAAGGCGATCGGGTCGCTGTCGCCGCGCGTCGTCCGCACGTACGACACGCTGCCGCTGGTCGTGCTGTCGATCGCGCCCGCTGGCCGCCCGACGATCGAGCGGCTGCCGCTGGTGGCAAGCGTGGAGGAGGATCGCCTCAACGCACCGCTCGCGGACTGAGAGCTCGCGAATCCATCCCCGGCGACCGGAGGGGATGGGCTCACAGACTCCGAAGCCGCCGCCGGCTTCGCCGGCCACGACGAAGAGAGCCGGTGGGGCGGTTCCCTCGACGATTCCGCGGTTTCTCGCCGCGTCGCCTTCCGATAGGACGGTGTCCAGTCGTGCTGTCGCGCCTGCCACTCCTGGTCCTGACGAGGCTCTTCGTTGCGCTGGCACTGCCTGGCGCGGTGGAGATTGACGCCGGCCACGCCGCGGCGGATCCGGGTGGGCCGTCGCTGGACACGCAGCTCCGGCTCGAGGCCCTCGGCTACAGCGAGCACGCCACCGACGATCCCGACCCGTCGCGCCGCGGTGTCACACGCAACGATCCCGATGCCATGCCGGGTGTCAGCTACGACTGCACCAACGCGACGATCCGCTGCCTGGCGATGGACGGCAAGCTGCTCCACGAGGTGCCGCTGCGGGTGGCAGCCTCGCCCGGGAGCGGGTGTCTCGCCGATCTGTACCGCGACCGCGAGGTGCTCACGGTCGCCAGCCCGCTGCTTTCGATGATCCGGCTCGGCGGGGAGCTTCGCTGGACGCAGCTCGGCCCCTGCCATCACGACGTCGGCACCGATTCCGCTGGCCTCCTCTATGCTCTGCGGCGGCACGACGCCGTTCTCGCTCGGGGCGGCCGCACGGTACCGATCACCGGTCAGTCGATCGACGTGCTGGACGCAAAGGGCCGGCGGAAACGTTCGATCGACCTCTCGCCGCTTCTCGGACCGCTGGTGCCCGACGAGCGTGTGCAGCAGATCGCCGATGTGACGGCGCGGCGCGAGCGAGTACCGAAGGAGGAGTACGCGTAGGCGCTCGACGTGTTCCACCCCAACACGGTCGAGGTGGTCGACTGGCCGCACGCCCCACGCGGCGGCCGGCGCGTCCTGACCGCGATCCGCCAGCTCGATCGCGTTGCGGTGATCGACCTCGACGAGCGCCGCCTCGTCTGGGAATGGGGCGCCGGCCGGATCGTCGGCCCACACGACCCGCGGCTGCTTCCCAACGGCAACGTCCTGCTGTTCGACAACGGCGCCCGCCCGACGTCGAGCCACGGCACGCCCACGCGGTTGTTCCCGCGTGTCGTCGAGCTCGATCCGCGTGACGGCGGCATCGCCTGGGAGTACCGGGGCAGTCCGCCCGAGTCGTTCTTCAGCCCGAGCCGTGGCGGAGCGCAGCCGCTCGCCAACGGGAACGTGCTGATCACGGAGACGACCAAGGGTCGCGTCTTCGAGGTCACCCGCGCCGGCCGGGTGGTCTGGGGGTTCTGGAACCCGGACTTCGATCAGCTTGGACGGCGCGCCATCTACCGCATGCACCGGATCGGCCTCGACGAGTATCGCGCTCTGCGAGGTTGGCGCTGAGCACATCCGCCGGGCGCCACCCAGAGCCGGATCGGCCCCGCGACACGGGAGGCGTGCGCGCAGGGATCGGCGCCGTGCTGCGACGTTGACTCGCGAAGGTGCTTCGCTACCAATCTCGGGTTGCCGGTAGGCAGGAAGTGCCTCATCGGACAAGGAGAGCACCGGAAGTGCCTCATCGGACAAGGAGAGCAGATGGACTTCACCCTGAGCGACGAGGACCGCCAGCTTCGCGACACCGTACGCGAGTTCGTCGAGGAGGTCGCGAACCCGGTCTGGCAGCAGATCGAGAAGGACGACCGCCTTCCCCAGGCCGTCATCGATCGCGCGAAGGAGCTCGGCCTCTTCGGCCTCACCATCCCGCCCGAGTACGGCGGGCTGGGCCTGTCGGTCGTGCAGAAGGCCCTCGTGCACGAGATGCTCGGCCGTGGCCCGTGGGGTCTCGCGAGCTACGTCAGCGTACACACCGGCATCGGGTGCACGGGGATCAACCTCTTCGGTTCGAAGGAACAGAAGGAGCGTTACCTGCCCAAGATGGCGAGCGGCGAGTGGCTCGGCTGCTTCGGCCTCACCGAGCCCGGCGCCGGCTCCGACGCCGGCAACCTGCAGACCCGTGCCGAGCGCGACGGCGACCAGTGGGTGATCAACGGCCACAAGATCTTCATCACCAACGCGCCCTACGCGCACCACGTGCTGGTCTTCGCGCGTGCGCCGAAGGGCATCAGCGCGTTCCTCGTCGACACGGACACCAAAGGGTTCCAGATCGGACAGGTGTTCGACACGCTGGGCCACAAGGGCTCGGCCATCAGCGAGCTGGTGTTCGAGGACTGCCGCATCCCGGCGAGCAATCTGGTCGGCGAGGAGGGCAAGGGTTTCGACATCGCCAAGCGCTCGCTGTCGGAAGGGCGCACGATGCTGTCGGCGCGCTCGGTCGGTGCGGCGCAGAAGGCGATGGAGCTGGCGATCGAGCACGGCGAGAGCCGCCACACCTTCGGCAAGGCGCTCCTCGATCACCAGGCGCTCGCCTTCCGCCTGGCGCAGATGAGCGCGCGGACGGAGGCCAGCCGCATGCTCGTCTACCGCTGCGCCTGGATGCTCGATCAGGGCAGCCAGGCGATCCGCGAGTCGTCGACCGCCAAGTTCTTCTGCGGTGAGGGGCTCTGGCAGACGGTCGACGACGCGATCCAGATGCTCGGTGGCTACGGCTACATCAGCCACGAGTACATGATCGAGCGCATCTGGCGAGATGCCCGTGTCGTCCGTGTCTACGACGGGTCCTCGGAGGTGCAGCAGATCCTCATCGCGCAGCGGCTGCGCAAGGGAGACGTCGAGACGCACTGGTAGGACGTCGCAGGACGTCCCGCAGGGTCAGCGGCGAGCTGGAAGGAGGTTCGCGGTGCGCGAGGCCGGGTCGAAGACGATCCTCACCTCGCCACGCTCGAGCTGTCGCATCACGTCGCGGACCTTCTCGTCCAGCGTGCGCTCGCGCGTGCCGTAGTCGGTCCCGTCGCGCGTCGCGAACTCCTCGACGAGTCCGCGCAGTGCGTCGGGGGACAGCGCCGCGAGCGGCACCTCGATGGGCTCGAGGTCCGCGTCGGAGCCGTCGTGCTCCACGTGCGGCGCGCCGGACCGGTCGCGATCACGCTGCACCGCGCCTCCTCAGAACGCCATGTCGCGGCAGTCGCTCGCGACGCGGAGGGGCGCGCCGGTCGCTGCGATGACGTCGTCGGCCGTGACGCCCGGCGCGACCTCGCGCAGCAGGAAGCCGTCGTCGTCGACATCGATGTACGCGAGGTCGGTGATCACCGACTTGACGCACCGCAGAGCCGTCGCCGGGTACGTCAGCTTCTCGACCAGCTTCGACCGGCCGTTGCGCTCGAGCTGGTAGCACAGCGCGATCACGCGGGCGCCGCCTGCGGCGAGGTCCATCGCGCCGCCGATGCCGCCACCCCCCGACGGGATGCTCCAGTTCGCGAGGTCGCCGTTCTGCGCCACCTGGAACGCACCCAGGATGACGGTCGAGACGCGCCCCGTGCGCGCCATCGCGAACGACACCGTCGAGTCGAAGTAGGACGTTTCCGCGAGCGGCGTGACGAGCTGGCCGCTCGCGTTGTAGAGGTCGACGTCCTCGCTTCCCTCTGCGGGGAACGGGCCGTACCCGAGGATCCCGTTCTCGGCGTGGAGTGTGACGTCGCGGCCCGCGATGAAGTTCGACACCATCGTCGGCAGCCCGATGCCGAGGTTCACGTACTCGCCGTCCTCGAGGAGCGTCGCGGCACGCATCGCCATCAGGTCGGGCGGCAGCCCGGTCGGGCCGTCGTCGCGGAGCGCGCGCCCTTCCATGTTGTTCTGCCGGCCGGCCGCCATGAGGATCTGGCGCAGCACGCCGACATCGATGTGGGTCGTCGTCTTGACCAGCCGGTCCACGAAGATGCCCGGCGTGACCACCGCTTCCGGATCGATGGTGCCGGTCGGGACGATGTCCTCGACCTCGGCGATGGTGATGCGTGCCGCGCTCGCCATCCACGGGCCGAAGTTCCGCGCGCCGCGGCGGTAGACGAGATTGCCGGCGTGGTCCGCGTGGTGCGCCTTGACCAGCGCGTAGTCGGTCCGGATCGCGCGCTCGAACAGGTGCGGCCGGCCGTCGAACGCGCGCTGCTCCTTGCCGATCGCGATGTCCGTGCCGACGCCGGTCGGCGTGAAGAACCCGGCGAGCCCTGCCCCACCCGCCCGCACCCGTTCGATCAGCGTACCCTGGGGCACCAGCTCGAGCTCGATCTCGCCGGCCTTCACCTGGTCGGCGATGGGCGTCTTGAGGGTCGGCGACGTGACGTAGGAGCAGATCAGCTTCCGGATCTGCTTGCGCTCGGCGAGCACGTTGAGCGACGTCGGACCGCCTGCGGGGGTGTTGCAGACGACGGTCAGGCCCTTGACGCCGCGCTCGGCGAGCGCGCGCAGGCAGTCGGTCGGCCATGCCTGCGGGGGACCGAAGCTGTGCACCAGGATGGACGCGCCCTCGGGGACGTCGTCCACGGCTTCCCGGGCGGAATCGCAGATCTGCTTCCTGGCCACGGCGGTCGCTTTTCACGCCGCCGCGGCCCGCGCAAGGCGCGCCGGCGTCAGGCGTTCGCTTCGCGCAGGAGCAGCGCCACGGCCTCGACGTGCGGCGTCTGCGGCATCATGTCGAAGGCGCGGACGCGCACCGTGCGGTAGCCGCGCCTGGCCAGGAGCGCGAGGTCACGCGCGAGAGTGCCCGGGTCGCACGACACGTAGAGGATGCGTCGCGGGGCGCAGTCGGCGAGCGTCCCGAGCACGGCCGCGGACATGCCCTTGCGCGGCGGGTTGACGCAGGCCAGCGTGACGGCAGGCACTCCGAGCCCGAGCAGCACCTGCGGAGCGTCCTCGGCGGGTGCCGCGACGAAGCGCGCGTTGGCCGCTCCGGCGCGACGCGCGTTGGCGACCGCACACGCGACCGCAGACGCCTGCGACTCGATGCCGACCACGCGCGCCACGCCGGGTGCCAGGTGCAGCGCGAGCGCCCCGACACCGCAGTACAGATCGAGCGCGACGTCGTCCGCAGACGGCGCGAGCCAGCGCCGCGCCGTGGCGTAGATCCGGCCCGCGACCGCGCTGTTTGCCTGCAGGAACGCGTCCGGACGGCTCTCGAGCTCGAGCTTGCCGAAGCGTTCGACGAGAGCAGGTCGTCCGAAGAGGAGACGCACGTCGTCCGACAGGATCGCGTTGCCGGGCGTGGGATTGACGCAGAGGAACGCCGCGGTCAGCTCGCGATGCGCGCGACGCATGCGGCGCAGCAGCTCGTCGAGCTGCGGCGGATCGGCGACCGCGGACACCAGCGTCAGGTGCACCTCACCACGCGCCGTCGACGCGCGCACCAGCGCGTAGCGCAGCGCGCCCTCGCGCGAGCGCTCGTCGAAGATCGGAATGCCGAGGCGCTCCACCTCGTGGCGGAGCCCGCGCAGCACGGGCTGCAGGAGGCGGTGATGGACGATGCAGGCGTCGGCCGGCAGGACGCTGTGCGTCCCGGGGCGGTAGACGCCGAGCAGAACCTCCCGGCCGGCGGGGCGCACGAGCCGGCTGCGGAAGACGAGCTTCGCCTGGTTTCTGTAGCCGAAGGCGGCCGGGCTGCCGGCGGGAGCCTCGACGCGCACGTCCGCAAGCTGGGGATGCGCCGCCATCGCGGCACGCAGGCGCTCGCCTTTCGCATCGAGCTGGGCCGAATAGGCCTGGCCGACCAGCGGACAGCCGACGCAGCGTGGGAAGTGCGGGCACGGCACGGTGCTGGCGTCGGGTCTACCAGCAGAGCGTTGCTGCACGGTGCCGCGCCCGCTCGGCGCGTGCCGGACGGGCGTACGCTCGTTCTGCCGGCGATCCGGCCGTCGTGCCTCGCGTGAGCCCACGGCGCCCCACGGTAGCGGTCGCAGGCCGTCCCGCCACCCGGCATTCGAGCGCTTGCGGTGCTAAAAGCGGTCCGATGACGGAGCGGCGCGATTTCGAGGTGATCGTGATCGGCGCGGGTATCGCCGGTGCATCGCTCGCCTACTTCCTGGCCGAGCAGGGTTGCGGGGACGTCCTCCTGCTCGAGCGGGAGGCGCAGCTCGCCGTGCACTCGACCGGGCGCAGCGCCGCGACGCTGTCGAGCGCCGATGCGAACCCGACCCTGCTGCGCATCAAGCAGGCGGCGAAGCCGTTCTTCCTCGCCCCGCCGGCAGGATTCTCCGAGAACCCGGTGCTGCGTGCGAGCGGTGTGCTCGGGGTCTATCCCGAGCCGCTGTGGAGCAGGCTGCGCTCCGCGCTCGCCGCGCTGCGGGAGACCGGCCTCAACGCGACGCTGCTCGAGCCGGACGAGGTGCTGCGGCGCGTCCCCGCACTCGAGCGTTCGCAGTTCGCGGGTGGCATCCTGATCCCCGACGACGGCCGCCTCGACGTGCACGAGATCCTGTCCAGCTACCTGCGCCACGCTCGGGCGCGCGGGGCGATCCTGAAGCTCGGGCAGGAGGTACTCGAGGTCGTCGTCGAGGGCGGGCGCTGCCGCGGCGTCCGCACGCGCGATGAGGTGTTCCGCGCGCGCATCGTCGTCGACGCGGCCGGTGCCTGGGCCGGCCAGGTCGCGCGCCTCGCCGGAGCGATGGCGATCGAGCTCGTCCCCCACCGACGCACGATCGTGACCTTCGCTCCGCCCGCGGGGCTCGCCATCGCCGACTGGCCGATGGTCGCCAGCAGCGCGCACGACCTCTACTTCGCGCCCGAGGCGGGCGATCTCCTGCTCAGCCCGATGGACGAGGACGCCATGGCGCCTTGCGACCCGTCGCCGGACGACGCAGTGGTGGCCGACGGTCTCGCGCGCTTCGGCAAGCTCGCGCCGGCGCTCCTGCCGCGATCCCTGAAGCGGCGCTGGTCGGGGCTGCGCACGTTCGCGCCCGACCGGGTGCACGTGGTGGGCGAGGATCCGACGCTGCCCGGGTTCTTCTGGCTCGCGGGTCAGGGTGGCTGCGGCATCGAGACCAGCCCGCTCGTCGGCCGGGTCGCCGCCGAGCTCGTGCTGCACGGCCGCAGCGACGCCTTCGACACGGAACTCCTGAGTCCCGCGCGCTTCGCGGTGTCTTAGGCGACGAACGTCGGCGCGCCCGGCGGCTTGACACCCGCGGCGGGCCTCCGTACCAAGCGCGCAGAATCCGGTTGGGGGGTGGCGGGTGGCGACGAACTACACGGCCAAGGACATCACGGTCCTCGAGGGGCTCGAGCCGGTCCGGAAGCGTCCGGGCATGTACATCGGCGGGGTCGACTCCTCCGGCCTGCACCATCTCCTCTGGGAGATCGTCGACAACTCGGTCGACGAGGCGATGAACGGCCACTGCGACCGCATCGACGTGGCCCTGCACGCCGATGGAGAGACCATCACGGTCAAGGACAACGGTCGCGGCATCCCGGTCGACATGCACGGCAAGTACAAGAAGCCGGCGCTCGAGCTGATCCTGACCACGCTGCACGCCGGCGGAAAGTTCGAGTCGAAGAACTACTACCACTCGGGCGGCCTGCACGGCGTCGGCGCATCGGTCGTCACCGCGCTCTCCGACCGCTTCACCGTGCGCGTCAAGCGCGATGGCGCGGAGTGGGAGCAGACCTTCTCCCAGGGCAAGGCGACGGCCCGGCTCAAGAAGCTCGGTGGCGCGCGCGGCAGCGGCACGACCATCGAGTACCACCCCGACCACGAGATCTTCCCGTCGATCAAGCACGACCCGGTGCTCATCGCCGAGCGCCTCGAGGCGAAGGCCTACCTGCACAAGGGTCTGACGGTGACGTTCGCGAACCAGTCGAAGGGCGGCGAGTCGTTCACCTGGCACTACCAGGACGGCATCCGGGCCTACCTCGACAAGCTGCTGGCGACCGGGACCCGGAAGCGCGTTCCGGCAGAGATCTTCTACGCCGAGCGCGAGGGTGACGGTCCGCGCGTCGAGTGCGCACTCGCCTGGACCGAGGACACCAGCGAGGGGGTGTCGTCGTTCGTCAACAGCATCCCGACCAGCGCGGGCGGCACGCACGAGAACGGTCTCAAGAGCGGCATGGTCAAGGCCGTACGCAACTACCTCGACGTGCACAACCTCATCCCCCGCGGTCTCCAGATCAACGCCGAGGACGTGCGCGAGGGTGTGGTCGGCCTGCTCTCCTGCTTCATCCCGAACCCGCAGTTCCAGGGCCAGACCAAGGAGCGGCTCAACAATCCCGAGCTGACGCCCGCGGTCGACGGCTTCGTGCGAAGTGCGCTCGAGAACTGGCTGAACGGCAACCGCTCGTCGGCCGAGGCGATCTCGGCACGCGTGATCCTTGCCGCGCGAGCGCGCACCGCGTCTCGTGCGGCGGCAAAGGAGGTACAGCGCAAGACCGCCGTCTCGCACCGGCTGAACCTCCCGGGCAAGCTGGCGGACTGCTCCTCGACCGATCCGGCGGAGTCGGAGCTCTTCCTGGTCGAGGGCGACTCGGCGGGCGGGTCGGCGAAGCAGGGCCGCGATCGCCACTTCCAGGCGATCCTGCCGCTGCGCGGCAAGGTTCTGAACACCGAGCAGGCGTCGCTCACCAAGGTGCTGTCGAACAACGAGCTGTCCGATATCGTCAAGGCGCTCGGCTGCGGCCTCGGCAAGGAATTCGACTCGAGCCGGCTGCGCTACAACAAGATCTGCCTGCTGATGGACGCTGACTCAGACGGCAACCACATCGCGACGCTCCTGATGACGTTCTTCTTCCGCCACATGCCGCAGCTGATCCATGGCGGGTTCCTCTACCTCGCCGTGCCGCCGCTCTACAGGATCGACATCGGCAAGGAGACGTACTGGGCCAGAGACGACGTCGAGAAGGAGCAGATTCTCGGCAAGCACAAGGGCCGTGCCCAGCCGAACGTGCAGCGCTTCAAGGGCCTCGGCGAGATGAATCCGGCGACGCTCAAGGAGACCACGCTCGATCCGAAGAGACGGACCATGCTGCGCGTTACGATCGACGACGCGGCTGCGACCGACAGCATGATCCAGACGCTGATGGGGAAGGAAGTCGCACCGCGCTTCCAGCTCATCATGGAGCGCGCCGTCGGGGTGTCGGACCTCGACGTCTGAGGTGGTCGGGCGCGCGCGCGGTCGGATGGAACGCCTTGCCGGCTCCAGCCTTCGTGGCCGGCGAAGCCGGTGTGAACGTCAGATGGAACGCCGTGCGGGCTCCGTCCTTCGTGGCCGGCGAAGCCGGTGTGAACGTCAGATGGAACGCCGTGCGGGCTCCGTCCTTCGTGGCCGGCGAAGCCGGTGTGAACGTCAGATGGAACGCCGTGCGGGCTCCGTCCTTCGTGGCCGGCGAAGCCGGTGCGGGCGTCAGTCCGCGCTCGCGGCCGCGCTCCCCTGCGCAGCCGACGCAGGCGTTCCGGTGGTCGCCACCGCACCCCAGAGCGTGCGCCACGAGTCGTAGATGCTCTCGGTGATGAGCCGCGCACCGCGCTGGTAGGTGAGGTAGGCCCAGGACCACTCGAACAGCACCAGGGCCCGGTTGCGAAAGCCGATCAGGAAGAAGATGTGGATGCCGAGCCAGGCCAGCCACGCGAGCAGCCCCGACAGCCGGAACCAGCCGATCTCGGCAACCGCTGCGGCGCGGCCGATCGTCGCGAGCGATCCCTTGTCGCGGTAGACGAACGCCTCGGTCGGCCGGCCGCCGAGGAGACGCAGGACGTTCGCCGCGGCGTGGTCCCCCATCTGCATCGCTGCAGGGGCCACGCCGGGTACGGACTTGCTTCCCTGCTCGAACGCGCACAGATCGCCGATGACGAACGCTTCGGGATGCCCTGGCAACGACAGATCGCGCTCGACCACCACCCGCCCGGCGCGATCGAGCGGCAGGCCGAGCGTGCGTGCGAGCGATACGCCGCGCACTCCTGCGGCCCAGAGCACGGTACGCGCCGCGATGCGCTCCGAGCCCAGGGTGACGCCGTGCGCATCGATGTCGGTGACCATCGTCCCGGTCCGCACGTCGACGCCGAGCCGCTCGAGCTGGCGCGCGGCGCTCGCCGACGATGCCTCGCCGTATGCGGCGAGGACGCGCGGCCCCCGCTCGAGCAGGACCACACGCGCCTCGCGCGGGTCGAAGCGGCGGAAGTCGCGAGCCAGCGTGTGGCGCGCGATCTCGCTGAGGGCACCTGCGAGCTCGACGCCGGTCGGGCCGCCACCGATCACGACGAAGGTGAGCCACCGGGCCCGCTCGACATCATCCGAAGCACGCTCGGCGGCCTCGAAGGCGAGCAGGACACGCGTGCGGATCTCGACCGCGTCGTCGAACGACTTGAGCCCGGGCGCGTGTTGCGCCCAGGCCTCGTGCCCGAAGTAGTCGTCGGTCGCACCGGCGGCGAGGATCAGGAAGTCGTAGCCGATGTCGCCATCCGAGAGCAGCACGCGCCTGGTCGCGAGATCGATCGCCGTGACCTCCGCGAGCAGCACGGTGGTGTTCCGCTGCCGGCGCAGGATTCCGCGGATCGGTGCCGCGATGTCGCTGGGGTTCAGTCCGGCGGTGGCCACCTGGTAGAGCAGCGGCTGGAACAGGTGGTGGTTGCGCCGATCGAGGACGGTGACCCGTGCCGGGCTGCTCTTGAGCTGCTGCGCCGCACGGAGCCCGCCGAAGCCGGCGCCGACGATGACGATGTGGCGCCCGGCGGGCGCGCCGTCGCCGGGCCGGAAGGGTCCATGGTGCGCGGGCACCTCGCCAGGTTACCACCGCGGGCACCCTTGTCGAAGGCGGCGGCGACGGCTAGCCCGATGGCATGCCATCCGAAATCAGCGTCCGTGACCTGAGACAGCGCATCGCCGAGCCCGAACCGCCCGTCGTGCTCGACGTGCGGGAGCCGCAGGAGATCGCGATCGCGCGCTTTCCCGGCGCCGTCGAGATCCCGATGCAGTCCGTGCCGTCGCGCCTGGGGGAACTCGACCGGGGTGCGGAGATCTTCGTGCTGTGCCACCACGGCATGCGCAGCGCGCACGTCGCGGAGTACCTTTCCGAGCAGGGCTTCACGCGGATCGGCAACGTGACCGGCGGCATCGACGCCTGGTCGTTGCTCGTCGATCCGAGCGTGCCACGCTACTGAACTCTTCCGACGGCAGCTCCTTCGCCGTTCCGCTGACGCCACCGGGACGCGCGCTCCGGCTGCAGGTCGACGGCGTCACGCTGCACGTGCTCGACCACGGTGCGGCGAGCGAATCCGCGGCCGCGCGCCCTCTTCTCCTGCTGCACGGCGGCATGGGCCATTCGCGCTGGTGGGACTTCGTGGCGCCCGCGCTGACCGAGGTCGCGCATCCGTTCGCGCTTGACCGCCGCGGGCACGGTGACAGCGACTGGGTCGACCCCGAGCGCTACGGCTGGGAGCGCGACCTGCTCGACGCCGAGGAGGCGATGCGGCGTCTCAGCGGGCTCCCGTGGATCCTCGCCGGACACTCGCAGGGCGGACTGCTGGCGGTCCATCTCGCGACACGCGGCAACGTGCCGCTTCGCGAGCTGATCCTGGTCGACGTCCCGCTCGAGCCGCAGAGCCCGAGCCTGCAGCGCGCCGGACAGGCCTTCCGGCGCATCCCGCAGATCCGCTATCCGTCGCTCGACGCCGCGGTGCAGCGCTTCCAACCGTTCCCGCCGCAGCATCACGTGCCGCCCGCGGTGCTCGACTACGTCGCACGCCACAGCTTCAAGCCGGCCGGCGACGGAGACCAGCTGGTCGCGAAGTTCCACTGGAAGTCGTACCAGCGCGACCTGCGCCACGAGGCCAACCCGCTCGCGGACCATCGTGCGCGCCTGGGCGCGCTGGCGGTGCCGGTGCTGAGCGTCCGAGGTGCGGAATCGACGATCCTGTCGCGCGAAGATCAGGCGGAGCTGCTGCACACCCTGCGAGACGGATGCGGGATCGAGATCCCGCACGCGACGCACTCCCTGCACGTGGAGCAGCCCGACCTCGTGGCCGCGGCGATACGGGAGTTCCTGTCCCGGGATGCTTGACACCGTGCGGCGCGGCGGAGCCCGGCGGCGGGACGCGACCGCCCGTCGCGCGCCGCCGTGGCGCCGTGCTAGGACCGGGGCGTCATGGAGCTGCACGAGCGTCTGACGGGCTACCTGAGCGAGCGCCTTGGAACGGCGGTCCGCGTGTCCGGGTTCGCCCGCAAGAGCGGCGGTGCGTCGCGTGAGACCTACCTGTTCGACGCCGCCTGGAGCGACGCGGACGGTACCGCAGTCGAGCGCGGCTACGTGCTGCGCCGCGACCCGATCGCGAGCGTCCTCGAGTCGGACCGCACGCTCGAGGTGCGCGTCCTCGACGCGGCGCACGCGCTCGGTCTGCCGACGCCGAAGGTGGTGTGGCGCGAGCTCACCGGCGACGCCCTCGAGCGGCCGTTCTGCATCATGGAGCGTCTGCCCGGCACGCCGACGCCGCCGACCTTTCCGGCGGCCTACCCCGTCGAGATGCGGGCGCGCACCGCGGCGGACTTCGTCTCGATCCTCGCCCGCATCCACGCCGCCGACTGGCGGAGCCACGATCTCGAGGTCCTCGACGACCCGGGCCCCGGAACGGCCGCCGCGCGCCGCGCGGTCGACCACTGGCGACGGATCTACGAGCAGGACCGCATCGAGGCGCACCCGATCCTCGAGCGCGGCTTCGGCTGGCTCGAGCGCAACGTGCCGGCGACCGACGCGATCACGCTGGTGCACGGCGACTACCGGAGCGGCAACTACCTGCACGACGAGTCCGGTGCGATCACGGCGATGCTCGACTGGGAGATGGCGCACTTCGGCGACCCGCACGAGGATCTCGGGTGGGCGGCGATGCCGTACTGGTCGTGCGAGGGCCGCGCCGGAGGGCTCGAGAGCGAGGACGCGATGATCGCGCGCTACGAGCGGGCGACGGGCACCGTCGTCGACCGCGGCCGCGTGCGCTTCTACAAGGTGCTCGGCACCGTGAAGATGGCGGCGATCTCGCTCACCGGCGTGCGCAGCATCTGCCAGGCGCGCAGCGCCGAGCCGACGCTCGCGATCGTCGGGATCGTCCTCGGACGCCTGAGCGTCGAGCTGCTCGAGTTGCTCGGCGTCGGCAGCGCGCGGAAGGGCTGACGGCCATGCGTCCCGACCTCGACGACGTCCTCGCGGGCCTGCAGCGCCTGCTGCTGAACGACTTCCTGCCGGCGCTCGCGACCAGCGCGCCGTTTCTCGTCGAGCAGGCGATGTACGCGAACCTGCTGCTCGAGTACTGCCGGAAGAGCTGGCCGCGCCTGCACCTGGCGCTCGCGGAGGAGCACGGCGACCTGTGCGCGACGCTCGCCGCGTCGGCCGGCGCGCTGCGCGGAGAGGCCGCGGCGAAGGATCTCGTCGCCGCGGTGGACGCGGAGCTCGTGCACGGCGTCACCGACGTCACCCGCACCGCGCTCGACGCGCTGGCCGCCCGCAATCGCACGTTGCGCGACCTGGTCGCGCGCGCGGTGAAGCTCCTCGACGAGCCGCCGGAGCCTCCGTCCGGACGCGCGTGGTCGGCCGCGCGCGCCGCCGTGGACGCCTACCTCGTGCGCGCCGCCGGCAGGCAGTACGCCGATCTGCAGCAGCTCGGCCTCATCTGGTAGCGCCGCACCGCCAAGGAGAACACCCATGCCCGATTTCGCAACGATTCGCCTCGAGATCGAGGGACGCACCGCGATCCTCACGCTGAACCGCCCCGACCGCTTGAACGCGATGAACCAGCAGATGAAGGACGACCTGCGCGACGCATGGACGATCGTGCGCGACGAACCGGAGATCTGGTGCGCGATCGTGACCGGCGAGGGCCGTGCGTTCTCGAGCGGCGCCGACGTCGAGTCGCTCGACAGCGGCGGCTTCCGCAAGATCGACCACTGGCGGAAGCTCGCCATGATCGAGACCATCCGCGCGCTGCCCACACCGCGCCGCATGGGCGTCATGAAGCCCGTGATCGCGGCGGTGAACGGGCTGGTGAACGGCGTGACGCTGGATCTCGTGACCGAGGCCGACATCCCGATCGCGTCCGACAAGGCGCAGTTCTTCGATTCGCACGTGTCGCTCGGTTACGTCTCGTCGCACGAGATGGTGAACATGGCGCGCCGCGTGCCGGTCGCGGTGGCGATGCGGATGGCGCTGCTCGGCGCGAAGGAACGCATGAGCGCCGAGCGTGCGCTCGCCGTCGGGCTCGTCACCGAGGTGGTGCCGCACGACAGGCTCATGGAGCGCGCCCGAGAGCTCGCCGGGATGATCTGCGAGAACGCGCCGCTCGCGGTGTGGGGCACGAAGATGGGCATCCTGCGCGGGCTCGGACTTCCGGTCGAGCAGGCGGAGGAGATCGCCGCCGGCTACCTCGAGGTGGTCGAGCAGAGCGAGGACCACGCCGAGGGCCCGCGCGCCTTCATGGAGAAGCGGAAGCCGGACTGGAAGGCGCGCTGATCCGCGGAGCGGGCGCGTCGTGCGCCGCGGCGCGCGCGGCGGCGACGGCCGCCGCCAGACGCTCGGGTGACGGCGCGCCGAGCGCGAGGCCGTTCACCAGGACGATCGGCGGGTCGACGAGACCGAGGCGCTCCACATCGTTGCTCTGCCGGGCGATCGCGGTCGGCGTCTCCGGCTCGCTCACGCAGCGCGCGAAGCGCTGCTCGTCGAGTCCGGCGGCGCGTGCGACCTTGAAGATCGCACGTGCGTCGGGCAGCGGATCGGCGCGCGACAGCGTGTCCAGCACCGGCCACCAGCGTCCCTGCTCCGCCGCGCACGCGACCGCGGTCGCGACCGCAGCCGCATCCGGATCCCATTGCGGCAGCAACGGACGTACCGCAAGCGAGACCCCGGCGTCACCCGAGGCGGCATACGACCGGAGGGTCTCCCAGAGGAGACGGCTCGCGGCGCCGCGAAAGCTGGTCAGGTACACGAGCCGCACGCTGGCGCCGGGGTCTCCGCTGATCGCGCCGGCGAGGCCGGCGAGCGCGAATCGCGGCGGCGCTGGCTCCGCCAGCAGGACCTCGATCGGCGTCGCGCGACGGAGATCGGCGAGCGCAGCCTCCTCGGCGGCCCTGCGCGCGAGAAACTCGAGGTACGGTCGAGCGCGGTCCGGGTTCGGGCTGGCGTCGGGATCGCGGGGCTTCCCCTCGGCGCTAAGGTAGCGCTGGACGTCCGCCTCGGTGACCGCCGGGGCGCGCGCCGCCGCCTCGGCCCGAAGCCGCTCGGCCGTGGTGCCGCTCGCCCCGGCGGCGATGGTCCAGAGTTGCTCGTCGAGCAGCGGCGCGAGCTGGCGGAGCCGCTCGCGCGCGAGCTCGCCGCGCAGGCGGTAGAGCGCGAGCGCGGCGCGCTGCTCGACGTCCCGCGCCGTGATGCGCTCTCTCCCGACCGTGGCGACGACGCGCGGGCCGCCGTTTCCGGCGCTCACGGCGTCGGTGATCGTCGCATCCACACGAACCGGCGTGTGGCGGCGAGCCTCGGCGATCAGCAGGCGATCGCGCGCTTCGCGCTGCTCGCGCTCGAGGAGGAAGCGAACCGCTGCGCGATCCCTGGCTTCGTCCCCCGTGAGCTCCGACGCGTGCGCGGCACGGTAGCGCTCGACGTCCGCGTCGGAGACCGGCTTCGCCGCCGGCGTCGGCTGCGGGAGCGACGCGAGCAGCGCTTCTTCGACCAGGAGATCGAGCGCCCGTCGCCGCTCCTCGACGATCGCGGCGGCGAGCCGGGCGCACTTGTCACCGCAATGCCGATCGACGTCCGCGACTGCGATCGGTACGTCCCCGACCCGGGCAGCCGGCGCGTCCGCGTGCGCGCCCTGGTCGGCTTGACCACTGGCGGCCGCGTTCGCAACCACCGCGATCGTCACCGCAACGGTGAACGTCGCGATCCGCGCCGCAACGGTGAACGTCGCGATCCGCGCCGCAACGGTGAACGTCGCGATCCGCGCCGCAACGGTGAACGTCGCGATCCGCGCCGCAACGGTGAACGTCGCGATCCGCGCCGCGACGGTGAACGTCGCGATCCGCGCCGCGACGGTGGA
>Ga0194131_10000736_pt1 | contig 55878 bp, 52 predicted proteins | sample TA2KigO120mmetaG_FD_148631 | JGI IMG/M metagenome (GOLD analysis project Ga0194131, IMG submission 148631) | Freshwater microbial communities from Lake Tanganyika, Tanzania - TA2015053 Kigoma Offshore 120m | ecosystem: Environmental > Aquatic > Freshwater > Lake | place: Tanzania: Lake... | reverse complement strand
GAGGTGGCCGCCGACATGGCCTCGCGCATGCAGGGCCTGATGCACCGCAAGTCCCTGCCGGCGAACGGGGGCATGGTGTTCGTATTCGACGAGGACGCAGTCCACTGCATGTGGATGAAGAACACCCTGATCCCGCTGGCGGTTGCCTTCATCGACCGCGCCGGGACCATCGTCAGCATCTCCGAGATGCAGCCGCACAGCGAGCGGAGGCACTGCGCGGCCAGGCCGGCACGCTACGCGCTGGAAATGAACAAGGACTGGTTCGCCCAGAAGGGCATCGGGCCGGGAGCGAAGCTCCGCGGCCTGGACAGGCTCGCGCCGCGCTAGCGGCGCCCGTGCCTAGAGCCCGGCGTTTTGCTGCGCCACCATGCAATAGAGCATCGGGATCGACAGCATGGTGTTGAAGCGCGAGGTCAGCATCGCCGTGCGCGCCGCGGCCGCCTTCTCCGCCGCCTCCACGGTCACGATGCCCAGCGCCTTCTTCTGGTTTGGCCAGATGATGAACCAGACGTTGAACCACATCACCATCGCGAGCCACATGCCGATGCCGATGGCGATGAACGGCGCCTGCAGCGCGAGCGCCTTGCCGATGTAGCCCTGCATCCCGGCCAGCAGCAGGCCGGTGACCAGGGTCGCCATTGCCGCCCAGCGGAACCAGAACAGCGCCTCGGGAGCGATCACCTTGGAGACCGCCGGCTTTTGCTCGTCCGGGATCTTCGGCATGGAGGGGATCTGCACGAAGTTGAAGTACCACAGCAGGCCGATCCACAACACCCCCGAGAGCACGTGCAGCCAGCGCATGAAGAAACTCCAGAAGCTCATCTCGCCCAGCTTGCCGAAGGTGCCGGCGATGCCCATCATGACCGCGACGATGAGCACGCCGGCGAGGACGGTGCGGCCGAGTGACTGGAAAATTGCGCTCATGGAGGCCTCCTTAAGCCTTGTACGGGTTGGGATCTTCTTAAAAGTCTATCACGCCCCCCGCAGCAGCCGGGGCGCGCCGTCGCGGGCGAGGTCGCGCTCCAGCCCCTGGCTGTAGACCGACATCGCCCAGCAGAACAGGAAGTACACCGCGGCGGCGAACAGGTAGGCCTCGACGCCGAAGCCGGTCCAGGCCGGCTCCTGCAAAGAGACCTTGAGGGAGGTGAGGAGATCGAACAGGCCGATGATCACCACCAGGGAGGTGTCCTTGAACAGCCCGATGAAGGTGTTCACCAGCGGCGCAATCGCGTAGCGCAGCGCCTGGGGCAGGATCACGAACAGCGTGCGCTTCCAGTAGCCCAGGCCGAGGGCTTCGGCGGCTTCATACTGGTGGTGCGAAACCGCCTGCAGCCCGCCGCGTACCACCTCGGCGAGGTATGCCGCGGCGAACAGGATGAGCGCGATCTGCGCCCGCAGCAGCTTGTCGATGGTGAGGCCCTCGGGAAGGAACAGCGGCAGCATCACCGAGGCCATGAACAGCAGGCTGATCAGCGGCACGCCGCGCACCAGCTCGATGTAGCCGACGCAGACCGCGCGCACCGCCGGCAGCCGAGAGCGGCGGCCGAGCGCGAGCAGGACGGCGAGCGGGAAGGCGAAGGCGCTGCCGAAGGTGGCGAGCAGCAGGGTCAGGATCAGCCCGCCCCAGCGCTCGTTCTCGACATAGGTGAGCCCGAGTACGCCGCCCCACATCAGCATTGCGATGAGGGCGAGGCCGGCAACCCAGACCAGCGAGAGCCACCAGCGCCAGAACGTACGCAGCACGCTCACGCACCACAGGGCGATCAGCAGCGCCGATGCGACGCCCGGCCGCCAGTGCTGTTCGTAGGGGTAGGTGCCGAAGATGATGAAGCGGTGCTTCTCGGTGATGAAGGCCCAGCAGGCGCCCGCCCCCTGCAGGTCGCGGCAGGCCTTGGAATCCTGCGCCCACCAGATCGCCTTGACCAACGCCCATTCCAGGAACGGCGGCAGCAGCGCCCAGGCAAGGTACAGGATCGTGAGTGTGGCGAGCGCGCTCGCCCAGCTGGAGAACAGGTTGCGGCGCAGCCAGGAAGCTGCGGTACTCACCTGCGCAGCCCCTTCAGCGCCACGCCTCGGTTGTACCAGTTCATGAACGCGGAGATGGACAGGCTGATCGTCAGGTAGACCGCCATGATGATGGCGATGCCCTCGATCGCCTGGCCGGTCTGGTTAATGGTGGTGTTGGCGATCGAAACCAGGTCCGGGTAGCCGATCGCCACCGCGAGCGAGCTGTTCTTGGTGAGATTGAGGTACTGGCTGGTGAGCGGCGGCACGATCATGCGCAGCGCCTGTGGCAGGATCACCTGGCGCATGGCGTCGCGGCGGCCCAGGCCCAGCGACTCCGCAGCCTCGAACTGGCCGCGCGGCACCGACAGGATGCCGGCGCGCACGATCTCGGCGATAAAGGCCGCGGTGTAGGTCACCAGACCCACCAGCAGCGCGGCGAACTCCGGGCTGAGGGAGGCCCCGCCGGTGAAATTGAAGCCCGACAGCTCGGGGCTGCTGCCCGGCAGCGGGAAGGCGATGCCGCGGTTGGAGAGGAACACCCCGGGCAGCGGGTTGAGCGCCTCGCGCGGGCCGGGCAGGACCTCCGAGATGATCGCGTACCAGAAGAACAGCTGCACCAGCAGCGGGACGTTGCGCATCACCTCGACGTAGGCCGAGGCGAGCTTCGCCAGCAGCCAGTTCGGCGCCAGGCGCGCCAAGCCCAGCAGCGTGCCCAGCACGGTGGCGAGGAGGATGCCGATCGCGGCGACGCGGAAGGTGTTGGCGAGGCCGACTGCCAGGGCGCGGAAGTAGCTGTCGGCGGCGCTGTAGGCGAACAGGGTCCGCTCGCCGATCTCGAACCCGGCCTCGCGCCAGAGGAACGCGAAGCCGCTCGCGATCCGGCGCGATTCCAGGTTATGCGCGGTGTTCCAGGCGAGGAAACCGACTATCGCGGCCAGTGCCGCGACCAGCGCGACCTGAAGGACCAGCCCGCGTCGCACCGTCCAGGCCGGAGGCAAACAGCCGGCGCTAGCGCAGCGGCGGCGAGTACAGGATGCCGCCCTTGGTCCAGAGCTGGTTCAGGCCACGCTCGAAGCCCAGCGGCTTCAAGTTGGCCTCGAAGCTCTCGCCATAGTTGCCAATCTGCCTGACGATGTTGGCCGCCCACTTGTTGTCCACACCCAGCATCTTGCCGATGTCGCCGCTGGCGCCGATGAAGCGCTGCACCGCCGGGTCCTTGCTGGACCCCGCCTGGTCGATGGTCTTCGAGCTGAGGCCCATCTCCTCGGCCTCGATCATGGCGTACATCGACCACTTGACGATGTCGAACCACTTGTCGTCGCCGTGGCGCACGGCCGGCCCGAGCGGCTCCTTGGAGATCACCTCGGGCAGGATCACGTGGTCGTTCGGATTGGGGGCGCGCGAGCCGCGCACCGAGACCAGGCCCGAGACGTCGGTGGTGAACACGTCGCAGCGGCCCGAGAAGTAGGCGTTGGTCACCTCCTCCAGCTTCTCGATCACCACCGGCTTGAAGGTCATGCCGTTGGCGCGGAAGTAGTCCGAGAGGTTCAATTCGGTAGTGGTCCCTGGCTGCACGCAGACCGTGGCGCCTTTCAACTGCTTGGCGCTCTTGACGTTGAGCTTCTTCGGCACCATGAAGCCCTGGCCGTCGTAGAAGTTCACGCCGACGAAGTTCAGGCCCAGGCTGGTGTCGCGGGTGACCGTCCAGGTGGTGTTGCGCGCCAGGAGGTCCACCTCGCCCGACTGCAGCGCGGTGAACCGCTGCTGGGCGGTGAGCGGTGTGTAGCGCACCTTGGTGGCGTCGCCGAATACCGCCGCCGCGATCGCACGGCAGACGTCGACGTCGAGGCCTTTCCACACGCCCTTGGAGTCGGGCTGGGAAAAGCCCGCCAGGCCGGTGCTGACGCCGCACTGCACGAAGCCCTTCTTCTGCACCGCCTCGAGCGTGCCCTGCGCGAAGGCCGTGCCGGCGCACAACAGCGCCGCACCTGCGGCCAGCGGAATCAGTCGTTTCATGGTCCACCTCCTGGTTGCTGACGGATAAAGGTAAGTGAGGTAAGTGTAGCCCCGCGCCCGTGACGCAGGCAAGCCATTGTAGCGCCCCTGGCGCGCTCCAGGCGGGCGGCAGCGGGGAAGCGCCCATCGGCAAATGTAGAATAACCCGCATGCCCAGACTCGCGGCGAACCTGTCGCTGCTGTTCCCCGAGCGACCGTTCCTCGAGCGCTTCGCCGCCGCGGCGAAGGCAGGCTTTCGCTACGTCGAATACCAGTTTCCCTATGCCTTCGGCAGCGCGGCCGAGGTCGCCGCCGCGGCGCGTGCCGCGGGCCTCGAGGTGGTGCTGCACAACCTGCCCGCGGGCGACCCGGAGAAGGGCGACCGCGGCATCGCCTGCCTGCCGGATCGCGTCGGCGAGTTCCGCGAGGGCGTGGCGCGCGCGATCGAGTACGCGAGCGCCGCCGGTTGCCCGCGCCTGAACGCGCTCGCCGGCGTCGCGCCCGCGGCAGCGAAGCGCGAGCTGCTGCGCCAGACGCTGGTGGAGAACCTGCGCTACGCGGCGCGCGCGTTGGCGCAGGCGGGTCTCGCGCTGCTCACCGAGCCGGTCAACCCGCGCACCGTACCCGGCTTTTTCCTCAACCGCTCGGGCGAGGGCATCGAGATCATCGACGCCGTTGGCGAGCCCAACCTGATGCTGCAGTACGACCTGTTCCACATGCAGATCGTGGAAGGGGACCTGGCGAAGACCATGGAGCGGCTGCTGGCGCGCATCGGCCACATGCAGATCGCGGACGTGCCGGATCGGCATGAGCCGGGCACGGGCGAAGTCAACTTCGATTTCCTGCTGCGGCACATGGACGCCATCGGCTACGCCGGCTGGGTCGGCTGCGAGTACATCCCGGCGGGCGACACCGCGAAGGGCCTGGCATGGGCGAAGCCCTGGCTGTAGCGCAGGACCGAATCAATGCGGCGCGCCAGCGCCAGGTCGCGCAGGCGCTGCGCGCCTTCCTGCCAGCGCGCTCGGTGCTCTGGGAGCAGGAGGACACCCGCCCGTACGAGTGCGACGGCCTCACCGCCTACCGCCAGCTGCCGATGGTGGTTGCGCTGCCCGAGACCGAGGACCAGGTGCAGCGGATCCTCAGGACCTGCAGCGCGCTGGGCGTGCCGGTGGTGCCGCGGGGCGCCGGCACCGGTCTGTCGGGCGGGGCGCTGCCGCCGGGCGACGGCGTGCTGCTTTCCATGGCGAAATTCATGCGCCTGGTGCGCCTGGACCCGTTGGCGCGGATCGCCGTGGTGCAGCCCGGCGTGCGCAACGCCGCGATTTCGGACGTGGCCGCCGCCTTCGGCCTGTACTACGCGCCGGACCCCTCCAGCCAGGTCGCCTGTTCCATCGGCGGCAACGTGGCGGAGAACTCCGGCGGCGTGCATTGCCTGAAGTACGGGCTCACGGTGCACAACGTGCTCAAGGTGCGCGGCTTCACCATCGACGGCGAGCCGGTGAGTTTCGGCTCGGAGGCGCTGGATGCCCCGGGCTACGACCTGCTTGCGCTTGCGATCGGGTCGGAGGGCCTGCTCGCGGTCACCACCGAGGTCACGGTCAAGCTGCTGCCCAGGCCGCTTGCGGCACGCGTGGTGATGGCCTCGTTCGACGAGGTCGAGAAGGCGGGCGACGCGGTGGCGGCGGTGATCGCCGCCGGCATCATCCCGGCGGGCCTGGAGATGATGGACAAGCCGGCGACGCGCGCGGTGGAGGAGTTCGTCCACGCCGGTTACGACCTCGAGGCGGCCGCCATCCTGCTGTGCGAGTCCGACGGGACCAAGGAGGAGGTGGAGGACGAGGTTGCGCGCGTGCGCGAAGTGCTGGCGAAAGCGGGCGCCACGCGCACCACCGTGTCGCGCGATGAGGCCGAGCGCCTGCGCTTCTGGTCCGGGCGCAAGGCGGCGTTTCCGGCGGTGGGACGCATCTCGCCCGACTACTACTGCATGGACGGCACCATCCCCAGGAAGAAGCTGGGCGAGGTGCTCAACTTCATCGCGGCGATGGAGGCCAAGCACGGCCTGCGCTGCCCGAACGTGTTCCATGCCGGCGACGGCAACCTGCATCCGCTGATCCTGTTCGATGCCAACGACCCCGACCAGCTGCGCCGGACGGAGGCCTTCGCGGCCGAGGTGCTGGAGAAGTGCGTCGCGGTGGGCGGCACCATCACCGGCGAGCACGGCGTCGGGGTGGAGAAGATCAACCAGATGTGCTTCCAGTTCCGGGCCGCGGAACTGGAGCTGTTCCATGCCCTCAAGCGGGCGTTCGACCCGCAGGGGCTGCTCAACCCGGGCAAGGCGGTGCCGACGCTGGTGCGCTGCGCCGAGTTCGGCCGCATGCATGTGCACGGCGCGCGCCTGCCACACGCGGAGCTGCCCCGGTTTTGAGCCCCCGGGATGCCGCCGCGCAACTGCAGGAGCGCGTCCGCGCCGCCGCCGCCGCGCGCGCGCCGCTGCGCCCGCGCGGCGGCGGCAGCAAGGACTTCTACGGCAACCAGCCGCGCGGCGAGGTGCTGGACACGCGCTGCCACGAGGGAATCGTCGGCTACGAGCCCACCGAGCTGGTGGTCACGGCGCGCTGCGGTACCCCGCTGGCCGAACTGGAAGCGGAGCTGGCGCGGCAGGGCCAGATGCTCGCCTTCGAGCCACCACGCTTTGCGCCGCAGGCGACGCTGGGCGGATGTGTTGCTGCCGGCCTGTCGGGTCCGCGCCGCGCCGCCGCCGGCGCGGTGCGCGACTTCGTGCTGGGCGTGCGCATCCTGGACGGAACCGGCCGCGACCTGAGCTTCGGCGGGCAGGTGATGAAGAACGTCGCCGGCTACGACGTCTCGCGCCTGCTTGCAGGATCGCTGGGCACGCTGGGGGTGATCCTCGAGGTATCGCTCAAGGTGCTGCCGCGGCCGGCCGCCGAGCGCACGCTGCGCCTGGCGATGGACGAGGCGCGCGCGCTGGACTCGACCAACCGCTGGGCCGGCCTGCCGCTGCCGGTATCCGCAACGGCCTGGACCGGCGGCGTGCTCTCGGTGCGGCTCTCGGGGGCGGAAACCGCCGTCAACGCCGCCGCGGCGCGCATTGGCGGCGATGCGCTGGCCCCGGCGCAGGCCGCGGCGTTCTGGGAGGGCGTGCGCGAGCAGTCGGAGGCGTTCTTCGACGACGCGGCGCCGCTGTGGCGCCTGTCGCTGCCCTCGAGCGCGCCGGCGGTGCCGCTGCCCGGGCGGCAGATGCTCGAGTGGGGAGGCGCGCTGCGCTGGTGGAAGACCGGCGCGGCGGCGGCGCAGGTGCGGGACGCCGCCCAGCGCGCCGGCGGCAGCGCGACCCTGTTCCGGGGCGGCGACCGCGCCGGCGGGGTGTTCCATCCGTTGTCGCCGGCGCTGGCGAAGCTGCACCGGGGCCTGAAGGCCGCGTTCGACCCCTCCGGGATACTCAGTCCCGGGAGGTTGTATGCGCAACTCTAGGTCGGATCGGGTCTTGGCGGGCTTTTGCCCCAACCTCAGCACCGCGGCCTTGGCCTGCCTCGCCAGCGCGGCGGCGTTCTGTGCCGGTTTAGCGGCCGGCGCAGGGCGAACCTGAGCCAGCACGCAAGGTCCGCGCCGATGCCGAGCACCAGCACCCACAGCACCTGTTTCGTGCCAAAAGTAGTATAGCCACGGCGATGCAGACCACGCTTGCCGGGTTCATCCGCGACACGCGCCAAGGCAGGGAGGCCGAGACGATCCTGCGCAAGTGCGTGCACTGCGGGTTCTGCAACGCGAGCTGCCCGACCTACCAGGTGCTGGGCGACGAGCTGGACGGGCCGCGCGGCCGGATCTACCTGGTCAAGCAGGTGCTGGAAGGCGCGGAGCCCACGGCGAAGACGCGCCTGCACCTGGATCGCTGCCTGACCTGCCTGTCCTGCGAGACCACCTGCCCCTCGGGGGTGCAGTACGGCCGGCTGCTCGACATCGGGCGCGGCATCGTGGAGCGCAAGACCAGGCGCGGCATCGGCGAGCGCGCGCTGCGCGGGCTGCTTGCCTTTGTCCTGCCGCGCCGCGCGCTGTTCGGTTTCCTCCTCGGCCTTGGGCGCGCGTTCCGGCCGCTGCTGCCGGCGCCGCTGCGAGAAAAGGTTCACCCCCGCGGGACGGCCGCCGGCCCCTGGCCCGCGCCGCGCCATGCGCGGCGCCTGCTTGCGCTGGGCGGTTGCGTGCAGCCGGCGCTCGCCCCCGAGATCAACGCCGCTGCGGCGCGCGTGCTGGACCGCATCGGGATTTCCCTGGTCGAGGCCGGGGGCGCGGGCTGCTGTGGCGCGCTGCGCTTTCACCTCAACGATCACGAAGGCGGCAAGGCCGACATGCGCGCCCTGGTGGCGGCCTGGGCGCCGCAGCTCGAGGGCGGCGCCGAGGGGATCGCGTTCACCGCGAGCGGCTGTGGCGCGATGATTGCCGAGTACGGCCACCTCCTCGAAGGCGAGGCGGGCGCCTCGCGGGTCGCGGCGGCGGCGCGGGACATTTCCCAGCTGATCGAAGCGGAGGCTGAGGCCATCGGCCGCCTGCTGCCGGCCGGGCGCAAGCTGGGCCGCGTCGCCTTGCATTCGCCCTGCACGCTGCAGCACGGGCTGCGCATCAAGGGCACTGTGGAGAGGCTGCTCGAGCGGGCCGGCTACGAGCTCGCGCCGGTGCGCGACGCGCACCTGTGCTGCGGCTCGGCGGGGGCCTATTCGCTGCTGCAGCCCGGAATCTCCACCGAACTGCGCGGGCGCAAGCTGGCGGCGCTGGCCGAGGGCGAACCGGCGCAGATCGCCACCGCCAACATCGGCTGCCTGGCGCACCTGCAGGCCGGCACCACGACCCCGGTGCGGCACTGGATCCAACTGCTGGAGGAGGCCCTGCGGCCGTAGGCTGGCAGCTATGTACACTTTCATCGCCTAAGGCCGCCCGGCCAAGGCCGATGCCCGACTGTTCTGAGGCCGCTGGCGGGGGTACAGTGCGCGCATGGCCCACATCCTGCGGCTTGCCCGCTTCCTGGCTCCGTACCGGCTGAAGGTCGCCGCCGCGATGGCGGCGCTGGTGGTCGCGGCCGGCTGCGTGCTCGCGCTCGGCCAGGGGCTCAAGCTGGTGGTGGACGGGGGCTTTGGCAGCGGCAACCCGGAGACGCTGAACGCGGCCCTGGGCGCCGTGGTCGGCGTCGCGGCGCTGCTGTCGGCGGCGACCTGGGCCCGCTTCTACCTGATGATGACCACCGGCGAGCGGGTGGTGACCGACCTGCGGCGCGCGGTGTTCAGCCATCTGCTGGGGCTGGAGCCGGGCTATTTCGAGGCTGCGCGCGCCGGCGAGGTGATCTCGCGCCTGACCAACGACACCGCGCTGCTGCAGCAGGTGATCGGCTACGGGCTGTCGATGTTCGCCCGCAACCTGCTCATGATGCTGGGGGCGGCCGTGATGATGTTCGTGGTGAGCTGGAAGCTCGCCGCCTTCATCCTGCTCGGTATCCCGGCCACCCTGGTGCCGATCCTCCTGCTCGGGCGCCGGGTGCGCAGGCTGTCGCGCGACAACCAAGACCGCGTCGCCGACGTTTCGGCCTATGTCGACGAGGCGGTGCACGAGATCCGCACCGTGCAGGCCTACGGGCACGAGGGCGAGGACCGGCGCGCCTTCGGCGCGCACGCCGAGTCCGCGTACCGCTCGGGGGTTGCCCGCATCGGGCAAAAGGCCTTCCTGATCGCCTCGGTGATGCTGATCGCGTTCTGCGCCGTGGGCCTGATCCTCTGGGCAGGCGGCCACGACGTGCTTGCCGGGCGCCTGAGCGCAGGGGAGCTCTCGGCGTTCGTGTTCTACGCCTTCGTGGTGGCGACCGGCGCCGGGACGGTCTCCGAGGTCTGGGGCGAATTGCAGCGCGCCGCCGGCGCCACCGAGCGGCTGATGGAGATCCTCCAGAGGCGCCCCTCGATCACCGCGCCGGCGCTGCCGGCGCCGCGCCCGCCGCATGTCGGGGTCGGTTTCGAAGCGGTGCGCTTCGCCTACCCGGCGCGGCCCGGTGCGCCCGCGCTGGAGGGCTTCTCGCTCACCGTGTCGCAGGGCGAGCGCGTGGCGCTGGTCGGTCCCTCGGGCGCGGGCAAGACCACCGTGCTCGCGCTGCTGCTGCGTTTCTACGACCCGCAGGCGGGCGCGGTGCGCATCGGCGGCATCGACCTGCGCGAATTCGACCCCGCCGCGCTGCGGCGCCTGATCGCGGTGGTGCCGCAGGATCCGGTGGTGTTCGCCGCCACGGTGCTGGAGAACGTGCGCTACGGCCGGCCGCAGGCGACCCGGCAGGAGGTCGAGCGCGCCTGCGAGCAGGCCTTCGCGCTGGAGTTCATCCACCGCCTGCCGCAGGGGCTGGACACGGTGCTGGGCGAGCGCGGCGTCACGCTCTCCGGCGGCCAGCGCCAGCGCCTGTCCATCGCGCGCGCGCTGCTCGCCGACCGCCCGATCCTGCTCTTGGACGAGGCCACCAGTTCGCTCGATGCCGCGAGCGAGCGCATGGTGCAGCAGGCGCTGGAGGCACTGGAGCGCGGCCGCACCAGCCTTGTCATCGCGCATCGCCTGGCCACGGTGCAGCACGCCGACCGCATCGTGGTCATGGACCGCGGCCGCATCCTCGCCCAGGGCACCCACGCCGAGCTGATGCGCCAGGGCGGGCTCTACGCGAACCTGGCCGGGCTGCAGTTCCTCGGCACGGGGACGGTTGTGCAAGAGCGGGCGGCATGAGGCTGATTGCGCTCGCCCTCGCACTGCTCGCCGTCACGGCTCAGGCGCAGGGGCTGCAGGTCGGCTCCAAGCGCTTCACCGAGTCCTACATCCTGGGCGAGCTGCTGATCCGTACCGCCGGAACCGGAACCCACCGCCAGGGCCTGGGCAACACCGGCATCGTGTTCGCCGCGCTCAAGGCGGGGTCCATCGACCTGTATCCTGAATACACCGGCACCATCGCGCGCGAACTGCTTAAGCTGGAGGGCAGGGCGACGCTGGAGGACCTGAACCGGGGCCTGGCGCCGATGGGCTTCGGGGTCGCGGTGCCGCTGGGGTTCAACAACAGCTACGCGCTGGCGATGCGCGAGGAGCGCGCGCAGGCCCTCGGGATCCGCAAGCTCTCGGACCTGGCGAAGCACCCGGATCTGAAGCTCGGCCTGTCGCAGGAGTTCATCGGCCGCGCCGACGGCTGGCCGGGGCTGAAGGCGGCCTACGCGCTGCCGCACCGCGCCCCGCAGGGCCTGGACCATGGCCTCGCCTACGAGGCGATCGCGGCGGCGAAGATCGACGTCATGGACATCTACACCACCGACGCCAAGATCGAGCGCTTCCAGCTGCGCGCGCTGGAGGACGACCGCGGCTTCTTCCCGCGCTACGAGGCGGTGTTGCTGTACCGGCTGGAGGTTCCCACGCGCTTTGCGGAGGCCTGGGCGAAGCTGCAGAAGCTGGACGGGCGCATCGACGAGCGGACCATGATCCGCATGAACGCGGCCGCGGAGCTGCAGGGCAAGAGCTTCGCGCAAGCCGCGGCGCTGCTGGATCCGGGTGCGGCCCCGGCGAAACCCTCGCAACGCTCGTTCCTGGCCGCGCTGTTGGGCGCGGATTTCCTGCGCCTCACCTGGCAGCACCTGGTGCTGGTGTTCGTGTCGCTGGCCGGGAGCATCGTGGTGGGAATCCCGCTCGGGATCCTGGCCGCCAAGGTGCAGTGGGCGGAGCAGCCGACCCTGGGCGCGGTGGGCGTGATCCAGACCATCCCCGCGCTCGCGCTGCTCGTCTTTCTGATTGCGCTCATGGGCACGATCGGCACCGGGCCGGCGCTGGTGGCGCTGTTCCTGTACGCGCTGCTGCCCATCGTGCGCGCGACCCACAGCGGGCTGTTGGCCGTGGGCCAGGGCATGCGGCAGGCCGCCATGGCGCTGGGGCTGCCGGCCGCGGAGCGCATGCGGTGCGTCGAGCTGCCGCTGGCGCTGCCCTCGATTCTCTCCGGCATCAAGGTTTCCGCCGTGATCAACGTCGGCACTGCGACCATCGCCGCCTTCGTCGGCGCGGGCGGCTACGGCGAGCGCATCGTCTCGGGCCTGGCGCTGAACGACAACGCCCTGATGCTGGCCGGCGCAGTGCCGGCCGCGGCGCTGGCGCTCGCCGTGCAGTGGGGCTTCGAGCGCGGCGAGCGGCGCTGGGGGTGGCGGGCGCGGGCCGATGTAACCGATCGGTTACATTGACCGGCCCCCGGGGGCGCGATCGCCCCGGCCTTGGCCAGCCGCGGGCGTTTCCGGCCGGCCGCGCCGCAACTGTGACGTAAAATCCCGCCTCCTAGGGAGTACTTCCAGATGCGGATTGGCATTCCGGCCGAGGCTCGGCCGGGCGAGAGGCGCGTTGCGGCGACGCCGGACACGGTGAAGAAGCTCTCGGAGATGCACGAACTGCGCATCCAGGCCGGCGCCGGGGCGCAGGCGAGCTTCCCCGACGCCGAGTACGAGAAGGCGGGCGGCCGGATCGTGGCCACCGCGGCCGAGGCCTACGACGCGGACATCGTCCTCAAGGTGCGCCCGCTGCTGGAGCACGAGGTCGGCCTGCTCCGGCAGGGCTCGGTCCTCATCGGCCAGCTCGATCCCTACAACGCGGCGGGCCTGGAGGCGATCGCCAGGCGCGGCGTCACTGCCTTCGCCATGGAGCTCTTGCCGCGCACCATCTCGCGCGGCCAGGCGATGGACGTGCTCTCCTCGCAGGCCAACATCGCCGGCTACAAGGCGGTGGTGCTCGCCGCCGCGGAGCTGGGCCGCTTCTTGCCGATGCTGATGACCGCCGCGGGGACAGTGAAGGCGGCGCGGGTGCTGGTGCTGGGCGCCGGCGTGGCGGGCCTGCAGGCCATCGCCACCGCCAAGCGCCTGGGCGCGGTGATCGAGGCGAGCGACGTGCGCCCCGCGGTCAAGGAGCAGATCGAATCCCTCGGCGCCAGGTTCCTCGAGGTGCCCTGCCTCACCGACGAGGAGCGCGAAATCGCCGAAGGCAAGGGCGGCTACGCGCGGCCGATGCCGGCGGACTGGATGAAGCGCCAGGCCGAGGCGGTGCACCAGAAGGCGCTGCAGTCGGACATCGTCATCACCACCGCGCTGATCCCGGGGCGCCCGGCGCCCAAGCTGATCCGCGAGGACACCGTGCGCCAGATGAAGCCCGGATCGGTGATCGTGGACCTCGCCGCCGAGCAGGGCGGCAACGTCGAGGGCACCGAGCCGGGCAGGACCGTGCTCCGGCACGGGGTGAAGCTGATCGGCATCGCCAACCTGCCGGCCACGGTGGCAACCGATGCTTCCGCCCTGTACGCGCGCAACCTTTACAACATGCTCGGCCTGATGCTCGATGCGAAGACGGGCGAGCTGAAGATCGACCGCACGGAAGAAATCCTCGCCGGCACGCTCGCGTGCGCCGACGGCGAGCTGGTGAAAAAGGGCTGACCATGGGTGGAACCGTAGATCCGACCGTCCTCAACATCGTGGTGTTCGTGCTGGCGGTGTTCGTCGGCTACCACGTGATCTGGAACGTCACCCCGGCGCTGCACACGCCGCTCATGAGCGTCACCAACGCCATCTCCTCGGTGATCATCGTCGGCGCCATCCTCGCCGCAGCGCCGATGGAGACCGATTTCGGCACCGTGCTGGGCCTGGTCGCGGTGGGCCTGGCGGCGGTGAACGTCGCCGGCGGCTTCATGGTGACGCAGCGCATGCTGGACATGTTCCGCAAGAAGCAGAAATGAGCGCCAACCAGCTCACGCTGTGGTACCTGGCGGCGAGCGTTCTCTTCATCCTCGCGCTGAAGGGCCTGTCCTCGCCCACCACGGCGCGGCGCGGCAACCTGTTCGGCATGATCGGCATGGGCATCGCGGTGCTGGTGACCCTCGCGGTGGTGGCGCGCGGCAACGTTGCCGGCATCCTGCTGGCGATGCTGATCGGCGGCGCGGTGGGCGCCTTCGTCGCGCGCAGGGTCGAGATGACGCAGATGCCCGAGCTGGTCGCCGCCATGCACTCGCTGGTGGGCATGGCCGCGGTGCTGATCGCGGTCGCGGCGGTGAACAACCCCGGCGCCTTCGGCGTCGCCGACCCCCTGCCCATGGGCAACAAGCTGGAGCTGTTCATCGGCACCTTCGTCGGCGCCATCACCTTCTCGGGCTCGGTGATCGCCTTCGGCAAGCTGGCCGGCCTGGGCAAGACCTTCCGCCTGTTCTCCTCGGCGCCGATCGTGTTTCCGGGGCAGCACTGGGTCAACCTCGCCATCGGCCTGGTGATGATCGGCTTCGGCGTCGCGTTTTTCCTGTCGCCGGACGAGAACTGGACCGCGTTCATCATGATGACCGGCCTCGCCTTCATGCTGGGCGTCCTGATCATCATCCCGATCGGCGGCGCCGACATGCCGGTGGTGATCTCGATGCTGAACAGCTACTCGGGCTGGGCCGCGGCCGGCATCGGCTTCTCGCTCAACAACTCGATGCTGATCGTCGCCGGGTCGCTGGTCGGGTCCTCGGGCGCGATCCTGTCCTACATCATGTGCAGGGCGATGAACCGCTCGTTCATTTCCGTGATCCTGGGCGGGTTTGGGGCGGCCGAAGGATCGGCCGCGGGCGCTGCCGGGGAGAAGACGGTGAAGTCCGGTTCCGCCGAGGACGCCTCGTTCCTGATGCAGAACGCCGAGAGCGTGGTCATCGTTCCGGGCTACGGCCTGGCGGTGGCGCGGGCGCAGCACGCGGTGAAGGAAATGGCGCAGATGCTGCGCGAGAAGGGCATCAACGTGCGCTTCGCGATCCATCCGGTGGCCGGCCGCATGCCGGGGCACATGAACGTGCTGCTGGCGGAGGCCGAGGTGCCCTACGAGCAGGTGTTCGAGATGGAGGACATCAACGGCGAGATGGGCACCACCGACGTGGTGCTGGTGCTGGGGGCCAACGACGTGGTGAATCCCCTCGCCTACGAGAAGGGCAGCCCGATCTACGGCATGCCGATCATCGACGTGCACAAGGCGCGCACCATCCTCGTCAACAAGCGCAGCATGGCCGCGGGCTACGCCGGCCTCGACAACCCGCTTTTCTACATGGATCGCACCATGATGGTGTTCGGCGACGCGAAGAAGGTGGTCGAGGACATCGTCAAGTCGCTGCACTGAGCGCACCGCCGCGGGGAAACTCGCGGGCGGCGCAGGCATCCAACTTTCTTTCCGGGAGGTGCCGATGACGCATTGGCTGGACGCGCTGCGCGAGCAGCTGCACGGCGGCTGGGGCCCGGGCCTGCGCTCGACGCTCAACGTCCTCATCATCCTCGCCGCGGCCTGGATTGCGATGGTGGCGCTGCGCCGCGGCGTGCGCCAGTTCCGCAGCTACATGGAACGGCGCAGCGAAGTCGAGGTCATCAAGCGCGTGGGCACGCTGGCGCGGGCCTTCCGCTACATCGGCACGGTCGTGATCGCCATCGTGGCCGCGATGCTGGTGATGAACGAGCTGGGCATCTCCATCGCGCCGGTGCTCGCCACCGCCGGCGTGGCCGGCATCGCCATCGGCTTTGGCGCGCAGAGCCTGGTGAAGGACTACTTCGCGGGCCTGTTCATCCTGATCGAAGACCAGATCCGGCAGGGCGACGTGGTGCAGATCGCGGGCGTCGGCGGCCTGGTGGAGGAGGTGACCCTGCGCCACGTGCGCCTGCGCGATTTCGAGGGCCACGTCCACTTCGTCCCGAACGGCGAGATCAAGATCGTCACCAACCGCACGCGCGACTTCGCCCAGGCGGTGATCGAAGTCGGGGTAGCGTACCGCGAGGACACCGACGAGGCCCTCGCGGTGATGCGCGAAGTGGGCGAGGCGATGCGCGCCGACCCGGACTGGGCGCCGCGCCTGGCCGCGGACCTGGAGATCATCGGCGTCGAGCGCTGGGCGGACTCGGCGGTGATCCTGCGCGGCCGCTTCAAGGTCGTGCCGCCGATCGAGCAGTGGAACGTGCGGCGCGAGTTCCTGCGCCGGCTGAAGAAGGCCTACGACGCGCGCGGCATCGAGATTCCCTTCCCGCACCTGACGCTCTACCCGGGCACGGCGAAGGACGGCGGCGCGCCGGCGCTGCAGGTGCGCACGCTGCGGGACCCCGGGGACGCTTGAGCGCGGTCCTCCTGGAGGCCCTGTTCTTCCTGCCCGGCCGGTGCCCGATTGTCGCTGCGTCATAAGTGCGGCTAGAATCGCCGCGACGCAACACCGGGCGCACCACGATCATGCTGCAGGTCGCGATACTGACCATCCTTCTGTACGCCTTCTGGGTGCTGATGTCGGGATTCTTCACCCCGTTCCTGCTCGCGGCGGGCTTCGGCTGCGCGCTGCTGGTGGCGTGGCTCGCGCATCGCATGGAGGTCGTGGACCGCGAAGGGCATCCGTTCCACCTCACCTGGGCCGCGCTCGCCTACTGGCCCTGGCTGGTGAAGGAGATCCTCAAGTCCGCGATCGACGTCGCGCGCGTGATCCTGGATCCGGCCTTGCCGGCGACGCCGACCGTGGTCCGCTTCCGGCCGCGGCAGAGGTCCGTGGTCGGACTGGTGACGCACGCGAATTCGATCACGCTGACCCCGGGCACGCTCTCGATCGAGGTGGGGCGGGACGAGTTCATGGTCCACGCCTTCACGCGTGAAGGCGCCGCCGCGACCGTGGACAGCGACATGGACCGGCGCGTGGAACGATTTGAAGGCAGCGCCTGATGTTCGCCGTGGCCGCGGTCGCGCTGCTGGTGGCGCTTGGCCTGGCGCTCGTGCGCGCCGTCGGCGGTCCGACCGTTTTTGATCGCGCGCTGGCGGGCAATGCGATCGGCACGCTCGCGCTGCTGATGCTCGCGGTGCTGGGGTTCCTCACCGGCCGGCCGGAGTTCCTCGACCTCGCGATCCTCTACGGCCTTTTGAACATCGTCGGCACCATCGCGGTGCTGAAGTTCTTCCGCTTCGGCAACCTCGGCGATCCAGGCGAAGAGGAGGCCGGGCGATGAGCCTGGCGCTGGACGCCCTTTCCTGGATCCTGATCGTTTCGGGTTCCCTGTTCTGTGTCACCGGCGCGCTCGGGCTGGTTCGGCTGCGCGGCTTCTACACGCGCACCCATGCGGCGAGCCTGGTGGATTCGGCCGGCGCCGGGCTGCTGCTGGCGGGCCTGTTGCTGCAGGCGGGCTGGACGCTGGTGGCGGTGAAGCTCGTGATGATCGGCCTGCTGATCTTCTTTACCTCGCCCGCGGCCACGCACGCGCTCGCCAACGCGGCGCTGGCAAGGGGCCTGGCGCCCGATGCAGAGGGGGAGGGCGTGCCATCGAAGCGCTGATCATCCAGGTGCTGCTGACGATGATGGCGGTCGCGGTGATCGCCATCGTGCTGCAGCGCAACCTCTACTCCGTCGTGGTGCTGGGCGGCGTCTACAGCTTCCTCATGGCAACCGTGCTGGTGGCGCTGGACGCGGTGGACGTGGCGATGACCGAGGCTTCAGTCGGCGCGGGCATCTCCACCGTGCTCCTGCTGGGCGCGCTGCACCTGTGCGGCGGCGAAGAGGCGAAGCCGATGCAGCGCCCCTGGGTGCCCCTTGCGGTGACGCTGGCGATCGTCGCGGTGCTGATCTACGGCACCCTGGGCCTGCCGGCGTTCTCCGATCCGCAGGCGCCGATCCATGTCCACGTCGTCCCGCGCTACCTCAGCGACGCGCTTGTCGAGACCGGCATTCCCAACGTGGTCACCGCGGTGCTGGCGAGCTACCGGGGCTACGACACGCTGGGCGAGACGGTCGTCGTGTTCACCGCCGGCATCGGCGTGATCGCGCTGCTGCGCAGCGTGCGGCGCGGCTCGAAGGAGGGATCGTGAGGCGCGAGCCGGTCCTGCGCGTGGTGGGCAAGCTGCTGATCCCGTACATGCTTCTGTTCGCGCTGTATGTCCAGTTCCATGGCGATTTCGGGCCCGGTGGCGGCTTCCAGGCAGGCGTGATTTCCGCTGCGGCGATCATCTTCTACGCCCTGATCTTCGGCTTGCCGGCGGCGCGGCGGCTCGTCCCCGACGCGGTCGTGGAATCCATGGTCGCCCTGGGCGCGCTGCTGTATCTCGGCGTCGGCTTTGCTGGGCTTGTCCTGGGCGGCAACTACCTGGACTACTTCGTGCTCGACCGCAATTCCGTTACCGGGCAGCTGCGCGGGGTGTTCTGGGTCGAGCTCGGCGTGCTGATCACCGTGTCCGGGGTCATGCTCAAGGTGTTCTACATCTTCGCTTCGCGGCGGCGGCCGGACTGACATGGACGCCTTCGCCAGCCACTACACCTACTGGGTCACCGTGTTCCTGATGGCCGCGGGCCTGTACATCATGATCGCGCGCGGCAACCTGGTGAAGAAGCTGGTCGGCCTGGGCATCTTCCAGACCTCGGTCTACCTGCTGTACATCGCCCCCGGCAAGCTGATCGGCGGCACCGCGCCGATCGTCGCCGAGGCCTACAAGGTCTATTCCAATCCGCTGCCGCACGTGCTCATCCTGACCGCGATCGTGGTCGGCATCGCGACGCTCGCGCTGGGCCTCGCCATCGTGGTGCGCATCCGCGAGGCCTACGGCAGCATCGAGGAAGACGACATCCTGGCGCTGGACGCGGAGCCCGGAAAGCGCGCGTGATGCTGGAGCACCTTCCCGCCCTCCAGGTGGTGGTTCCGCTCGCCGCGGCGCCGCTCATCGTGCTGTTGCGAAGGCCGAGGGTGGCGTGGCTGCTGGCCAGCGCGGCCGCGCTGTTCGCGTTCGTCGCCGCGCTGGTGCTCGCCGCCGAGGTGGCGAGTACCGGGGCCATTTCGTACCACCTCGGCAGCTGGCCTCCGCCCTGGGGCATCGAGTACCGGGTGGACGCGCTATCGGCGTTCGTGCTGGTGCTTGTGGCGGGCGTGGGCGCAGTGGTGATGCCGTACGCCTGGCGCAGCATTCCCGCGGAACTGCCGCGCGACCAGCATTACCTGTTCTATGCCCTGCAATGCCTGTGCCTCGCCGGCCTGCTGGGCATGACCATCACCGGCGACGCGTTCAACGTGTTCGTGTTCATGGAAGTGGCTTCGCTGTCCATGTACGTGCTGATTGCGCTGGGGCGCGACCGGCGCGCGCTGCTCGCCGCCTACCAGTACCTGATCCTGGGCACCATCGGGGCCACCTTTTACGTCATCGGCGTCGGCCTGCTGTACCTGCTCACCGGCACGCTGAACATCGCCGACCTCGCGCAGCGGCTGCCCGAACTGGCGGGCTCGCGCCCGGCGCTGGCGGCGCTTGCCTTCATCACCGTCGGCGTGTCACTCAAGCTCGCCCTGTTCCCGCTGCACCTGTGGCTGCCCAACGCCTATGCCTACGCGCCCTCGGTGGTGACCGCGTTCCTGGCCGCCACCGCGACCAAGGTCTCGGTGTACGTGCTGCTGCGCTTCTATTTCGGCGTGTTCGGCGCCCGGCAGGTGGTCGAGTCGCTGCCGGTGACCGGGATCCTGATCGGCCTGTCGGTGGTCGCGATCGTCACCGCGTCGCTGGTCGCGCTCTGGCAGGCCGATTTCAAGCGCCTGCTGGCGTACTCCAGCGTGGCGCAGATCGGCTATATCACCCTGGGCATCGGCATCGCCAACGAAAGCGGACTGACCGCGACCGTGCTGCACCTGTTCAACCACGGCGTGACCAAGGGCGCGCTGTTCCTGCTGGTCGGCGGCATCGCGCTGCGCGCCGGCGGCGCCGGATTCGAGCAATTGCGCGGGCTGGGCCGCGCCATGCCGCTCACATCGCTCGGCATCACGCTCGCCGGCCTGTCGCTGATCGGCGTGCCCGGCACCGCAGGCTTCATCAGCAAGTGGTACTTGGTGCTGGGGGCGCTTCAGGCGGGGCAGTGGTGGCTCGCCGCGCTGGTGGTCGCCACCTCCCTGATCGCCGTGGCCTATGTCTGGCGCTTCGTCGAGGCCGCCTACCTGTCCGCGCCGGACGAGCGCAGCGCGCCCGCCGGCGAGGCGCCGCGCGTGATGCTGATCGCGTCATGGCTGGCGGTCGGCGCCTGCTTCTGGTTCGGGATCGACACCGCCTACACCGTCGAGGGCGCGCGCCGCGCGGCGCTGTTCATGCTCGGGGGCCTGCCGTGAGCGCCGCGCAGCTGATCGCCGCCTGCCTCGCGCTGCCCCTGGCGGGCGCGGCCGGGATCGCGCTCGCGGGAAGCCGGCCCAACCTGCGCGAGTCCGTCACGCTCGCGACCGCCGCGCTCCTGTTCGCCTGCGTCCTCGGCCTGCTGCCCAAGGTCCTGGCGGGCGGGGTGCCGCAGCTGTTCGTGCTCGAGATGCTGCCCGGCATCGCGCTCGGCTTCAGAGTCGAGCCGCTGGGGATGCTGTTCGCGCTCATCGCCTCGGGCCTGTGGATCGTGAATTCGGTGTACTCGATCGGCTACATGCGCGCCAACGAGGAACCGCACCAGACGCGCTTCTACGTCTGCTTCGCGCTGGCCCTGGCCGCCACCCTGGGCATCGCGTTTTCCGCCAACCTGCTCACGCTGTTCCTGTTCTACGAAATGCTGACGCTGGTCACCTGGCCGCTGGTGACGCATCACGGCGACGACAAGGCGCGCGCCGGCGGGCGCGTGTACCTGGGCATCCTGATCGGGACCTCCATCGTGTTCCTGCTGCCGGCGATCATCGCCACCTGGGCGCTTGCCGGGACGCTGGACTTCACCCCGGGCGGCATCCTGCAGGGCAAGGCCTCGGGCACGGTGATCGGCGGGCTGCTCGCGCTCTACATGTTCGGCATCGGCAAGGCCGCGCTGATGCCGTTCCACCGCTGGCTGCCGGCGGCGATGGTGGCGCCGACGCCGGTATCCGCGCTGCTGCACGCGGTGGCCGTGGTCAAGGCGGGCGTGTTCGCGGTGGTGAAGGTGATCGTCTACGTGTTCGGCGTCGACGCGCTGGCGGGGGTGCGGGCCGCGGACTGGCTGCCGACGGTGGCGGGCTTCACCATCGTCGCGGCCTCGATCGTTGCGTTGCGCTCGGACAACCTGAAGCGGCGCCTGGCTTACTCGACGGTGAGCCAGCTCTCCTACGTGGTGCTGGCCGCGGCGCTGCTGACGCCGGTGTCGGTCACGGCGGCAGCTTTGCACATCGCTGCGCATGCCTTCGGCAAGATCACGCTGTTTTTCGCTGCCGGGGCGATCTACACCGCCGCGCACAAGACCGAGGTCAGCCAGCTCGATGGCATTGGGCGGCGCATGCCCTGGACCATGGGCGCGTTCGCGGTGGGCGCGATCTCAATGGTCGGCCTGCCGCCGGCTGCGGGATTCCTGAGCAAGTGGTTCCTGCTCACCGCGGTGCTGGAGGCCGGGCAATGGATGGCGCTCGCCGTGGTCGCGGCTAGCACGCTGCTGAACGCCGCGTACTTCGCGCCGATCGTGTACCGCGCGTTCCTGCGCCCCGCGGCCGCGCGTGGCGAAGCGCATGGCGAGGCGCCGCTGCCGATGGTGGCCGCACTGACGGCGACCGCGGCGCTCACGGTGGCGCTGTTCTTCTACCCTGATCTCGCGCTCGCGCTGGCGCGGGCAACCGCGGGAGGCTGAATGCAGGACTACTGGTTGGCGCGCGAATCGAGCATCCGGCTGCTGTGGCGCGGATTCATCGCCGTTCTGGCGTTGACCGTGCTCGCGGAATTCGCGGTCGAGATACATCCGCACTTCGAGATCGAGGGCCTGCCGGCCTTCGGCGCCTGGTACGGATTCCTCGCCTGTGCCGCGATGATCCTGTTTGCCAAGCTGCTGGGGGTGTTCCTCAAGCGCCCGGACCGCTACTACGACAGCGACGGGCCGGCCGATGGCTAGCGTGCTGCATCCGGGCCTGATCCTCGTATTCGCGGGCGTCGCGCTCGGCCTGCTCCACGGGCGCGCGCGCGCGGCGCTTGCGCTCGCGGCGCCGCTCGCGGCGATCGGCATCCTGCTCTGGGTGGGCGAGGGCGTGCACTGGAGCGGGCGCTACCTTGGCATCGAGGTCACGCCCTACGCGGTGGACGCGCTGTCGCGCCTGTTCGCGCTGATCTTCGCCATCATGGCGTTCGGCGGCGCGCTGTATGCGCTCGGCCAGCCGAGCCGGCTGGAGTTGCCGGCGGCCTTCGTGTACGCCGGTTCCGCGATCGGCGCCGCGCTGGCTGGCGACCTGCTCACGCTGTTCGTGTGCTGGGAGCTGATGGCGCTGGGTTCGACCCTGGTGATCTGGAGCGCCGGCACCGCGCCGGCGTGGGCGGCCAGCCGGCGCTACCTCGCCGTGCACCTGCTGGGCGGCGTGCTGCTGCTGGCCGGGATCGCGGGCCACGTTTCCGAAACCGGCTCGGTCGCGTTCGTGCGCATGGCGCTCGACAGCCCGGCGCACTGGCTGATCCTCGCCGGGTTCCTGGTCAATGCCGGCGCGCCGCCGCTGTCGGCGTGGCTCCCGGACGCTTATCCGGAAGCGTCCTGGAGCGGCACCGTGTTCCTGTCGGCGTTCACCACCAAGACCGCGGTCTACGTGCTTCTGCGCGGCTTCCCCGGTACCGAAATCCTGGTCTGGGTCGGCCTGTTCATGGTGTTCTACGGCATCGTCTACGCGCTGCTGGAGAACGACATGCGGCGCATCCTCGCCTATAGCATTGTCAACCAGGTCGGGTTCATGATCGCCGGCATCGGCATCGGCACCGAGCTGGCGCTCAACGGCGCCGCGGCGCATGCCTTCACCCACATCCTGTACAAGGCCCTGCTGCTGATGTCCGCGGGCGCGGTGCTGCTGCAGGCCGGTCGGCGCAAGTGCAGCGAGCTGGGCGGGTTGTTCCGCACCATGCCCTTCACCACGGCGTGCGGCACGATCGGCGCGCTCGCGATCAGTTGCTTCCCGCTCACGTCGGGCTTCGTCTCCAAGTCCATGATTTCCCAGGCCGCGGCCAACGAGCACCTGCTCTGGGTGTGGCTCGCGCTGGCGGCGGCTTCCGCCGGCGTCTTCCTCCACGCCGGCATCAAGTTCCCGTGGTTCGTGTTTTTCCAGAAGGACTCAGGCCTGCGCCCGCCGGAGCCGCCGCTGAACATGCGCCTCGCGATGGGTCTGTTCGCCGCGCTGTGCATCGGGCTGGGCGTGTTCTACCAGCCGCTCTATGCGCTGTTGCCGTTCAAGGCCGAGTACGTGCCCTATACCGGCGCCCACGTGGTCGTGCAGCTGGAGTTGCTGCTCTTCTCGGGCCTTGCGTTCTTCGTGATGCTGCCGATGCTGCGGCGCACCCTCACGATCACTCTGGACCTGGACTGGTTTTATCGCGTGTTCGCCAACCGCCTCGTTGCAGGCTCGACAGTGCTCCTGGGGCTGGCGAGCGGCACCGTGCAGTCCTGGATTCAGGCGGCCGGGGCCGCCATTCGCGCTGGTGCGCAGCGGCACCACGGCCTGGACGGCGTGCTCGCGCGCACCTGGTCCACCGGCGGAATGGTCCTCTGGGTGGCGCTGCTGCTCGCGGGCTACCTGCTCGTCTACTACCTCTAGCCGGCGCGCCATTTCACGATGTGAAGTCGCCTTGCGGCGGCCGGAAGCGGGGGAGTAGAATCAAGCGGCTTTTCCCGTACGGGGCTCGACCCCGCGCCGGCACCCATCCCCCTTAGGAGGAGACACTTCATGACCACCCAGAAAGACCAAACCGCGGCATCGCGCCGCCAGTTCCTGACCGGCGCGGCCGTTGCGGCCACCGGCGCGGCGGCGCTCGGTTTCCCGGCGATCGTCAAGGCGCAGGGGCCGATCACCATGCGCTGGCAGAGCACCTGGCCGGCGAAGGACATCTTCCACGAGTACGCCAACGACTTCGCCAAGAAGGTCAACGACATGACCGGCGGCGCGCTGCGCATCGAAGTGCTGCCCGCGGGCGCGGTGGTGCCGGCCTTCGGCCTGCTGGATGCGGTGTCCAAGGGCACCCTGGACGGCGGCCACGGCGTGCTGGTGTACCACTACGGCAAGCAGAACGCGCTCGCGCTGTGGGGCTCGGGCCCGGCCTTCGGCATGGACGCCAACATGCTGCTCGCCTGGCACAAGTACGGCGGCGGCAAGGAACTGCTCAACAAGCTCTACGCCTCGATCGGCGCCAACGTGGTGTCCTTCCCCTACGGTCCGATGCCGACCCAGCCGCTGGGCTGGTTCAAGAAGCCGATCACCAAGGCCGAGGACCTGAAGGGCCTGAAGTTCCGCACCGTGGGCATCTCGATCGACGTCTTCACGGCGATGGGCGCGGCGGTGAACGCGCTGCCCGGCGGCGAGATCGTGCCGGCCATGGACCGGGGCCTGCTGGATGCGGCCGAGTTCAACAACGCCACCTCGGACCGCATTCTCGGCTTCCCCGACGTTTCCAAGGTGATGATGCTGCAGAGCTACCACCAGAACGCCGAGCAGTTCGAGATCATGTTCAACAAGGCCAAGTTCGACGCGCTGCCCGGGGCGATGAAGTCGATCATCGAGAACGCCGTCGAGGCCGCCTCGGCCGACATGTCCTGGAAGGCGGTGGACCGGTATTCGAAGGACCACGCCGAGCTGGTGGCGAAGGACAAGGTGCGCATGTTCAAGACGCCCGACTCGATCCTGCAGCAGCAGTTGTCGGCCTACGATGCGGCGGCCGCCAAGCGCAAGGACAATGCCATGTTCAACGAGATCGCCGATTCGCAGAAGAATTTCGCGGCCCGTGCGGTGAAGTGGGACCTGGAGACCAACGTCAGCCGGGCGATGGCCTACCGCCACTACTTCGCCGCCAAGCCCGCGGAGAAGAAGGCCTAGCACCAGCGCGCCAAGGCAGCCATCCGGCCCGCAGGCCGGGTGGCTGTTTCGTTTCCGATGCAGAAAACCCTCCTGTTCGTCGATAAGGTCAGTACCTGGGTCGGTCACGCCTTTTCCTTCCTCATCGTCGCCCTGACGCTGCTGGTGACCTGGGAGGTGTTTTCGCGCTACGCGCTGAACGACCCGCACGCCTGGGCGTTCGACGCCATGAGCATGCTCTACGGCACCCTGTTCATGATGGCCGGCGCCTACACCCTGTCCAAGAACGGGCATGTGCGGGGCGATGTGCTGTACGGCTTCTTCCGGCCGCGCACGCAGGCGGTGATCGACCTCACGCTCTACATCGTGTTCTTCGTCCCCGGCGTGTTCGCGCTCACCTACGCCGGCTACTTCTACGCCGCGGAGTCCTGGGCGATCAACGAGCATTCCAACGTCACCGCGGACGGGCCGCCGATCTACCCGTACAAGACCGTGATCCCGGTGGCCGGGGCGTTCCTGCTGGCGCAGGGCCTGGTCGAGATGGTGCGCTGCGTGATCTGCCTGAAGCAGGACGCTTGGCCCTCGCGCGAGGAAGACGTCGAGGAGGTTGACCTCGACGAGCTGAAGAAGATGGTGCAGGTCGAGGGTGCCGAGGCGGGCCGCTGAAGATGCGCAAGGAGTTGTGGTTCGGGTTCTCCATCATGGCGCTGATCGCGGTACCGGTTGCGGTGCTGACGCCCTGGGCCAGCCTCGCCGACGGCCATCTCGCGCGCGAGGACCTGGGCGTGCTGGGCCTGCTGATGCTGGCGCTGGTGGTGGTCACCATCATGCTCGGATTCCCGACCGCGTTCACGCTGGCCGGGATGGGCGTGCTCTTCGCCTGGCTTGCCTACCGCAGCGTCAACCCGGACCTGGCGGTGCGCCAGGTGCTGGACCTCATGGTGCAGCGCACCTGGGCGGTGATGATGAACGACGTCCTCATCGCCGTGCCGCTGTTCGTGTTCATGGGCTACCTGGTGGAGCGCGCCGCGCTCATCGATCGGCTGTTCCGCGCGCTGCACCTGGCGCTCGCGCGCGTGCCGGGGTCGCTCGCGGTGGCGACCATCATCACCTGCGCGGTGTTTGCCACCGCCACCGGGATTGTCGGTGCGGTGGTGACCCTGATGGGGCTGCTCGCGCTGCCGCAGATGCTGCGCGCGGGCTACAGCACCCAGGTCGCCGCCGGATCCATCACCGCCGGGGGCTGCCTCGGCATCCTGATCCCGCCCTCGGTGCTGCTGATCGTGTACGGGGCCACCGCGGGGGTGTCGGTGGTGCAGCTCTACGCCGGGGCGCTCTTTCCGGGCCTCATGCTGGCGGCGCTTTACGCGGGCTACATCGTGGCGCTCGCCAAGTTGAAGCCGTCGCTCATGCCGCCGCTGCCGGAGAGCGAGCGCAAGGTCGAGTTGCCGCCCGCCGCGCGCGCGCTGTCGGCGCGGGGGAGCAATGCGCTCTATGGGCTGGCGCGGTCCCTGGGCGGGGCGCCGGGCGCGGCGGCGCGTACGGTGGTCGGGCAACTGGCCGTCTCGCTGCTGCCGGCGCTCGTCCTGGCGGCGATGCTGGCGTTCAGTTTTCACCTGGCCACCAGGCCCAAGGCCCAGATCGATGCCGCAGGCCTGGTGGAGGCGGGCAGCGGCGCCCTGGCGATCCAAGCCGCGGGCGCGGAATCCCCGACCGGCCTGACCGGGTTGCAGGAGCCGCCGGCCGCCGCGGGCGAGGAAAAGAAGCCCGGCGAGGAGGCGGACCGGGAGCCGCAGGCTGCGGAGGCCGGCGCCTCGGGCGCCGCCGCGCCCGCTGCGGCGCTCCAGGCGCCCGTCGAAGCCGCCGCCGCCGATCGCCTGCCGGTGCCGCAGTGGTTCTGGGTCGCGCTCGGTGTGTGCGCCGTGGCCCTGGGCGTGCTCTACAGCCTGTGGAGCTGGCAGCGTCTCGAGATCTTCAAGATGCTGCTGTCGTCGTTCTTTCCCCTGGCGCTGCTCATCCTGGCGGTGCTGGGCTCGATCATGTTCGGGCTCGCCACCCCGGCGGAAGCCGCCGCGGTGGGCGGATTCGGCGGCTTTCTGCTCACCGTCGCCTACCGCTACATCGCGCACCTGCGCGCGCCGGGCGCCGGCGCCGGCGCGGCCTGGACCACGGTGAAGGATGTCGGCGCGATCGTGAAGGATTCCTCCTTCCTCACCGCCAAGACGAGCGCCATGGTGTGCTGGCTGTTCGTGGGCTCGTCCATCTTCTCGGCGGCCTTCGCCCTGCTGGGCGGGCAGGACCTGGTGGAGAAGTGGGTGCTGTCGCTGGGCCTCTCGCCGATCCAGTTCATGCTCCTCGCGCAGCTGATCATCTTCATCCTCGGCTGGCCGCTGGAGTGGACCGAGATCATCGTCATCTTCATGCCGATCTTCATTCCGCTCTTGCCCAAGTTCGGCATCGACCCGCTCTTTTTCGGCCTGCTGGTGGCGCTCAACCTGCAGACTGCGTTTCTCTCGCCGCCGGTGGCGATGGCCGCGTTCTACCTGAAGGGCGTGGCGCCGCCGCATGTGACGCTGAACCAGATCTTCGCCGGCATGATGCCCTTCATGGGGATCCAGATCGTGGCGATGTTCCTGCTCTACACCTGGCCGCAGATCGGCCTGTGGCTGCCGAGCGTGCTCTATGGCCGCTGAACCCGCCGCGTCGCGCCCGGCCGAGCTCACCGCCGCCGCCGCGCTCGGGCTCATCGGCCGGGGGCGCCTCAGTTCGGAGGAGCTGGTGCAGGACTGCCTTGCGCGCATCCGCGACCTCGAGCCGCAGGTGCAGGCCTGGACCTTCCTCGACGAGGACCACGCGCTCGCCCAGGCGAAGGCCGCCGACGAGCGCCGGCGCGAGGGCCACGCCACCGGGCCGCTGCACGGCATCCCGGTCGGGGTGAAGGACATCATCGACACCGGCGACATGCCCACCGAGAACGGCTCACCGCTGTTCGCCGGCCGCACGCCGCGCGAGGACGCGGCGGTGGTGGCGAAGCTGCGCGCCGCGGGCGCCGTGATCCTGGGCAAGACGGTCACCACCGAGTGCGCCTACCGCCATCCGGGCAAGACGCGCAATCCGCACAACCCGGAGCACACCCCCGGTGGATCCTCCAGCGGCTCGGCCGCCGCGGTCGCCGCCGGCATGGTGCCGCTCGCGCTGGGCACCCAGACCAACGGCTCGGTGATCCGCCCCGCCGCGTTCTGCGGCGCCTATGGCTTCAAGCCCAGCCACGGCATGATTCCGCGCACCGGCGTGCTGCAGCTGTCACGCACCCTGGACCATGTCGGTGTGATGGCGCGCTCCATCGAGGACGTGGCCCTGGCGATGGAAACGCTCGCCGGCTGGGACGCGGGCGACCCCGACACGCGGCCCTCGGCGCGCATCCCCTTTGCCGCCATCGCCGCCGAGGCGCCGCCCATCCGACCGGTGCTGGCGTTCATCAAGACCCCGCACTGGGACCGCGTCGACGCCGAGGCGAAGGAGGCGCTCGGCGAGCTGCTCGAGGCGCTGGGCGATGCCGTCGAGGAGATCGAGCTTTTTCCTTCCGCCGAGGAGGCCTGGGCCTGGCACAAGACCATCATGGACGCGGAGATGGCGCACAACTTCGCGCGCCAGTGGCGCGACGGGCGCGACCAGCTTTCGGATCCGTTGCGCGCGCTGATCGAGCGCGGCCGAGAGGTGAAGGCGGTGGACTACCAGCGCGCGGTGTCGCTGATCGGGCCGATGCAGCAGAGCTTCGAGGAGCTGTTCACCCAGCGCTTCGACGCCATCCTGACCCCGGCCGCGCCGGGTGTGGCGCCCAAGGGGCTGGGTTCAACCGGCGATGCGCGCTTCTGCACGCTGTGGACGCTCTCCGGGCTGCCGGCGCTGACCATGCCGCTTTTGCGCGGCGCGAACGGCATGCCGATCGGCGTGCAGCTGGTCGGGCGGCGCCACTTCGATGCGCGCCTGCTGCGCACCGCGCGCTGGCTGGTCGACAACCTCGCCGGGGTCTAGCGGGGGAGAATCTGAAGGGGGCGGAGGCGTTGTGCTGCAGCCCCCCTTTTCATCACGGCGCGGACGCGATCGCCCGCCGCACCCGCCATTCATCCCGCAGCCGCTCTGGCTCGCTGCGATGCCGTCGCGCTTGTGCGCGCCATTGACAGGAACTGTCGTACCCAACCATCGCCACGCTCCAGGCGCGCACGGCAGGGGGCGGTTGCCGGCGGTCGAGGGGGAGGTCGGCCTTGATGTCCTCAAGTTCGATCTTGTGGCCGGAATGCAAAAAGGGAGCCGGCCGATAAGCCGGGTTCTGTGCGAGACACCCGCCCGAAGGCGGGGCTCCGGCAGCCATTCCTCTTGGCCGGGAGTCGCCCCCCGGCTCCAGCCACCTACCCGCAAGTTCGGCCGAGCCGGCCGTTGTGTGTCGCCACACGCACTTGCCTATTTGGTGTTGCTCCGGATGGAGGTTGCCGCGTTTCACCCGTGCAACCCGAGCACCCTTGCGAGTGTTTCGACCTGCACGACTCGTCTCTGTGGCCCTGTTCGTCGCCTTCGGATATGCGCGCCGGGGAGTTACCCCGCATCCTGCTCTGCGGAGCCCGGACTTTCCTCTGCAACTTGCGCTGCAGCGGCTGCCTGGCCAGCTCCCGGCCGCATTTTACTGCACCGCAGCGACGGAACGCCGGCAGGGCCGGAAATATCGTTGGTCGTCGTAGAACGCCGCCTCGACGATGCCCGGGAGCCAGCCGGGGTAGCCGAACACGGGCAGGGAAGCCAGGTCGCGCGTGGTGCCGCTTGCATCGTGCGCATCGAGCCAGTGCGCGGCGGCCGCATCGGGCGCCTCCTGCGGCCCGATGAAGATGACCTTGCAGGTGAGCCCGGGGCGCGGCCGCAAGGCCATCTCGAGCAAAGCATGGCCGAGCACGTGGATGCGCAGGTCCGCGAGCACGCTGCTGCGCCGTTTCCAGAACAATTCCTTCCAGCGGTGTTGTCGGATCAGCGCCTCCAGCTCCGGGTTCGCGCAGGCGAGGATCGCTCCGCCCTCGTCGAACAGGGTGAGCATGTCGCGCAGCCTGCCGCGGCTTCCGGCCTCCTTCGGGATCTGCGCCGCATGCATGGCGTTGAGGCGTGCCTTGGCCTTCGGAAAAGAAAGCCAGGCGAGGGCGTTGAACAGGTCGTGCCAGTTCTTCGCCCGCGTGTGGACCTCCCCGGTCCTGCTCAGGTGCACCTCGTAATAGGGATCGGCCTTCGCCGGTGGGACGAAGCGGATCGGATGGCCCGAGTGCGTCGCCACGCAGGCCTCGGCGGCGAGCGCATTGAGGCGATCCAGCGATGGCCATGCATCGCGCGGCAGCCTGGCCAGACACGGCCGCACCGGATCGAACACCGGGTGGGAGAGATCCGCCTGCGGCCAGTCCGGCGGCGCGGTGGAAATCGTGGTCCGTCCCTGTTTTCCTAGACCAGCTTCCACGGCAGCGTTTCGCCCGCGCGCAGCGGCACCAGCGTGCCCTCGCCGAAGTTCAGGGACTCGGGCACGGTCCAGCGCTCGCGCGCGAGGCTCACCGTGCCGCGGTTGTGCGGCAGGCCGTAGAAATCGGCGCCGAAGCGGCTGGCGAACCCCTCCAGCCGGTCGAGGGCGCCCGCCTCCTCGAAGGCGATGGCGTAGAACTCCAGCGCCGCGTGCGCGGTGTAGATCCCGGCGCAGCCGCAGGCGTTCTCCTTGGTGCCGCGCTCGTGCGGCGCGCTGTCGGTGCCCAGGAAGAACTTCGGGTTGCCCGAGGTGGCGGCCTGCAGCAGCGCCTCGCGGTGCGCCTCGCGCTTGAGCACCGGCAGGCAGTAGTGGTGCGGCCGCACCCCGCCCATGAACAGCGCGTTCCTGTTCATCAGCAGGTGGTGCGCGGTGATGGTCGCGGCGAGGTTGGCACCGTTGACCTCGACGAAGTGCGCCGCGTCGCGCGTGGTGATGTGCTCCAGCACCACCTTCAGGCCCGGGAAGCGCGCCACCAGCGGCCCCAGCACCTCATCCAGGAACACCCGCTCGCGGTCGAACACGTCCACATGCGGGTCGGTGACCTCGCCGTGGATGAGCAGCGGCAGGCCGATCTCCTGCATGCGCTCCAGGGCGCCGAAGCAGCGCGAGATCCGGGTCACGCCCGCATCCGAGTGCGTGGTCGCGCCGGCCGGGTAGAGCTTGACGCCGTGCACGCGCCCGGAGAGCCCGGCGCGCGAGATTTCCTCCGCCGGGGTGTCGTCGGTCAGGTACAGCGTCATCAAGGGCTGGAACGCCGAGCCCGCGGGCAGCGCGGCGAGGATGCGATCCCGGTAGCGCAGCGCCTGCTCGACCGTGGTCACCGGCGGCTTGAGGTTCGGCATCACGATGGCGCGCCCGAACTGACGCGCGGTGTCGGCCACCACCGCGGCCAGCGCCGGGCCGTCGCGCAGGTGCAGGTGCCAGTCGTCGGGCTGCCGGATCGTGAGGCGGTCCATGGGGGCGATTCTACGTGCTGCTACTTGCGCTTCGCACCGGCTGCGCCGCGCGCCAGCGCCTCCCTGTACAGGGCATTGCGCGGCGCGCCGGTGATGCGCGCGGCAAGCTTCGCCGCCTCGCTGGCCGGCAGCGATTCGAGCAGGATGCCGAGGACCTTCCCCGGGTCGAGGGCGGGCGCAGCCGGCTTCGCCTCCCCGGGTCCCAGCACCAGCACGAATTCGCCCTGCCGCCGGTGCGGGCCTGCTTGCAGCCATGCCGGCGCGTCGCGCAGGGGCATCCGCGCGATTTCCTCGAACTTCTTGGTCAGTTCGCGAGCGATAACCAACTCGCGCTGCGGACCGAAGCGGGCCAGCAGCGCCGCCACCGTGGCCTCGACCCGGTGCGGGGCCTCGTAGAGAACGAGCGGCAGCGCCTCGTCGAGGGCGGCAATCGCCCTGGCCGGCTTTGCCGGCAGGAAGCCGACGTACAGGAAACGGTCGGCGAGGAAACCGCAAGCCGACCAGGCAGTGATCGCCGCGTTCGGGCCCGGTATCGGCACCACGCGGATGCCCTCGCGGTGCGCCGCCGCCACCAGCAGGGCGCCCGGATCGGACACCGCCGGGGTGCCGGCATCGCTCACCAGGGCGAGGCTTCTGCCCTCGCGCAGCGCTTGCAGCAGCTGCTCGCCGGCGGCGCGCTCGTTGTGCGCGTGCAGGGCGGCGGTCTTGGCCGCGACGCCGTGCGCGGCCAGCAGCCCGCGCGTGGTGCGCGTGTCCTCGCAGGCGACCAGGTCCGCGGCGCGCAGCGCCTCGAGCGCGCGCGGGCTGGCGTCGGCGAGGTTGCCGATGGGCGTGGCGACGATGTAGAGGGTGCCGGTCATGGGGTGCTTGCGCCCGGTCAACGCCCGGGCGGCCTACGGCGTTAAGACTGCCATGAACCGGGCCGGGGCGCGAGCCGAGGACCTGTGCGCGCAACTGCTCGCGCGGGCCGGGTTGCGCCTGCTGGCCCGCAACTGGCGCTGCCGCATGGGCGAGATCGACCTCATCGCCGAGGAGGGCGGCACCCTGGTGTTCGCCGAGGTTCGCTACCGCGGCTCGGCCAGCCGGGGCGGGGCCGCCGAGAGCATCACCGCCGCCAAGCAGGCGCGCATCATCGCCGCGGCGCGCGCCTTCCTGCGCGGCCGGCCCGAGGCCGACTGTCGGTTCGATGTCCTGCTGCTCGATGCGCTGGAGCGCGACCGCATCGAATGGGTCCGCAATGCGTTCGGCGCTTAGCCTGCTGCTGCTCCTGTCGGCGGTGGCCGGCGCGCAGGAGGTCCGGCTGGTGGTGCAGAGCTCGCCCCTGGCGGGCTGGCGCTACGCGCAAGCCGCCGAGCTCTGGCCGCATCTGGCCGTGGGCTCAGCCCTCGATCTGGTGCGCGAGGCGGACAATCCCCACGACGCCAACGCGGTGCGCGTGCAGTGGCGCGGCCTGAAACTGGGCTATGTGCCGCGGCGGCAGAACGCCGCCGTTGCCTGGGGCCTGGATCGCGGCGCGCCGCTGCGCGCCCGCATCAGCCGGATGTCCAGCCATCGGCCCGAGCACCCGAACCCGGCCAGGCGCCTGGAATTCGAGGTGTTCCTGGATTGAGGGTTCGGGGCCAGGGTGTAATATCGGCTGATGGGACATGCAGAACCGGGCGCAACCCTCGAAGAGCGCATCGCGTTGCATTTCCGGGACAGCGCGAACCTGAAGCTGGCCGCGCTGGGCGCCCTGCAGGGGCCTATCGCGCAGGCGGTCGAGCTGATGGCCGGCGCGCTCAGGGCGGGCGGCAAGATCCTTTCCTGCGGCAACGGCGGCTCGGCCGGCGATGCGCAGCACTTTTCCGCCGAACTGCTCAACCGCTTCGAGATCGAGCGCCCGCCGCTGGCGGCGGTGGCGCTGAGCACCGATACCTCGGCGCTGACCTCGATCGCCAACGACTACAGCTACCAGCAGGTGTTCGAGAAGCAGGTGCGCGCGCTGGGCCGCCGCGGCGATGTGCTGCTGGCCATCTCCACCAGCGGCAACTCAGCCAACGTGCTGGCCGCGGTGAAGGCGGCCCGGGAACTTGGAATGGCCATCGTGGCTCTCACCGGGCGCAAGGGCGGGGGCACCCCGTCCCTGCTCGGCCCGGGCGACGCGCATGTGTGCGTGCCGCACGACAGGACCGCTCGCATCCAGGAAGTGCACCTGCTGGTGCTGCATTGCCTGTGCGACGGCATCGACTACAGGCTGTACGGAGGAAAACAATGAAAACAATGTCCGTGATCCTGGCCGCGCTGCTCGCGCTGCCTCTGGCCGGTTGCGTGGAGATGGCCGCGGTCGGCCTCGGCGCCGCGGCGCTGTCCTACGAGGACCGGCGCACCACCGGCGCCCAGGTCGAGGACGAGGGCCTGGAGCTGCGCGCGGCGAACCGCATCGGTGAGCGCTACGGCAGCAAGGTCCACGTCAACGTCACCTCGTTCAACCGCTTCGTTCTGCTGACCGGCGAAGCGCCGGACCAGGCGACCAAGGCTGCGATCGAGAAACTGGTGCTCGAGCTGCCCTCCAAACCGCGCGGGGTGTCGAACGAGCTGCGGGTGGCCGGCAGCTCGTCGCTCACCGCGCGCTCCAACGATACCCTGATCACCGGCAAGGTGAAGGCGCGGTTCCTGGATGCGAAGAAGTTCAACCCGCTGCACGTCAAGGTGGTCACCGAGGCGGCCACGGTGTACCTGATGGGCATCGTTACCCAGGCCGAGGCCAGCGCCGCGGTCGAGGTGACGCGCACCACGGGCGGGGTCGCCAAGGTGGTCAAGGTGTTCGAGTACTGCCAGGCGACCGACGAGGTTTGCCGGCCGCGCGGCGCCGCCAAGCCCAAGGCCGGAAGCTGAGCATCGCGCCGGTTTTCGAGCGCAAGCTGCATGCGCCGCAGGAGGCGGCGCGCTGGGTCGCGCGGTTGCCGCGGCCCCTGGTGTTCACCAACGGCGTTTTCGACCTGCTGCATCGCGGTCATGCCACCTACCTCGCGCGCGCGCGCGCCATGGGCGCCTCGCTCCTGGTGGCCCTGAACAGCGACGCCTCGGCGCGGCGACTGGGCAAGGGCGCCGAGCGGCCGCTCAACGGGCTGGAGGACCGGATGGCGCTGGTGGCGGCGCTGGAGCCGGTGGATGCGGTGACCTGGTTCGACGAGGACACGCCCGCGGCGCTGATCGCGGCGGTGCGGCCCGATGTGCTGGCCAAGGGCGGCGACTGGCCGGCCGAGAGGATCGTCGGCGCGGTCGAAGTGCTGGCGCGCGGCGGGCGCGTGGCCTCGATTCCGTTCGAGCACCGGCGCTCCACCACCGCGCTGGTGGAGAGAATCAGGAAAGCCTGAGCTCGAAGCACAGCGCGCCCGGCGTGGGCGCGGCAAGGTAGGGCGCGCAGTCGCGAAAGCCCAGGCTGCGGTAGAGCGCGATCGCTTCGGTCAGGTGAGGCATGGTGTCCAGCACCAGCCGGCTGTACCCGGCGTCCCCGGCCTTGTCGATCACCATCTGCGTGAGCCTGCGCCCCAGGCCGGCGCCGCGGTATGCGTTGCGCACGTAGAGGCGCTTCATCTCCGCGCTGCTTGCATCCAGCCGCTTGAGGGCCACGCAGCCGGCATCGAATCCTTCGTCCCGGGCGAGCAGCAGCAAGCCCTCAGGCGGGGCGTACTTGCCGGGAAGCCCGGCCAGTTCTTCCTCGAACCCCTGGAAGAACAGCGCTGCCGACACCAGTTCCGAGTACTCGCGGAACAGGCGCCGGATGCTCTGCAGTTGGTCTGCGCCATGGACTGAAACGACGTCAATCATCGGGGCATTTTCCATCACGTTTTGATTCATACTACCCCCCGTGCGCCTGCACCAGCTCAAGATCGACTACGTCGCCGAACAGGACCGCATGCTCATGCTGATCGCCGCCAGCGATGCGGTCGAGGTGCGCATGTTCCTGACCCGGCGCTTCATCAAGCTGCTCTGGCCGCTGCTGGTGAAGCTCGTCGAGGAGGCGAGCCCGCGCATCAAGACCCAGGCCAACCCGGAGGCGCGGCGCGCGCTGCTGGGCCTGGAGCACGAGCAGGCGGTGTCGCGGGCCGACTTCTCCAAGCCCTTTGAGGAGACCCCGCGCAACACCCCCCTGGGCGAGGCGCCGCTGCTGCTCGCGCGCATCCAGACCGGGCACGACCGCAACGGCCTGCCGGTGCTCGCGATGCACCCGGCCGACGGCCAGGGCGTGACCCTGACGCTGGACCCGGTGTTGCTGCATTCGGTGTGCCGCCTGCTGCAGGCGGCGCTGACCAAGAGCGACTGGGACATGGAACTGTGCCTGCCCGGCACCGAGGCGCCGGAGGCGCCCGAGCGCGGCGTGCCGCGGACCATCAACTGATGAATCTGGCGGGGTCGATCCCCGACATGCCCGGGGGGCTTGCGCACCCCCACCAGCGAATGCAACACCCATTTCATCGGCGGCGCGCCCGCCGGCGTCATCCACCTGCTCGTAGCGTATAATCCGCGCCCTTTGGAAACAAACGGTTAGCGACATCTCCCACGGCTTCGAAAAACTAGGCCTGATCGCGCCCCTGCTGCAGGCGGTGAAAGACATGGGCTATGAGCAGCCCAGCCCGATCCAGGAGCAGGCCATTCCCGTGGTGCTCGAGGGCCGCGACCTGATGGCCGGCGCCCAGACCGGCACCGGCAAGACCGCCGCCTTTGCCCTGCCCACGCTGCAGCGCCTGGCACCCCATGCCAGCAGCTCGGCCTCGCCCGCGCGCCACCCGATCCGCGTCCTGTTGCTGGCGCCCACGCGCGAACTGGCGATCCAGGTCGAGCAGAGCTTCCGCGACTACGGCAAGCACATGCCGCTGCGCAGCGCCATCGTCTACGGCGGCGCGGACATGAACGCCCAGATCCTGCAGCTGAAGAAGGGCGTCGAGATCCTGGTGGCGACCCCGGGGCGGCTGCTCGACCACGTGCAGAACAAGACGCTGATGCTGAACCAGGTCTCGGTGCTGATCCTCGACGAGGCCGACCGGATGCTCGACATGGGCTTCATGCCCGACATCCGGCGCATCATCGCGCTGCTGCCGCCGGTGCGGCAGAACCTGCTCTTCTCGGCCACCTTCCCGGAGGAGATCAAGAGCCTCGCCAAGTCCCTGCTGCGCGACCCGGTGCAGATCCAGGTCGCGCGCGCCAATGCGGTCGCGGACCTGGTCAGCCACATCCTGCACCCGGTGTCGCGCGAGAAGAAGCGCGAGCTCCTCACCTACCTCATCCAGACCCGGAATCTGAAGCAGGTGCTCGTCTTCTCCGGCACCCGCATCGGCGCCAACCGCCTCGCGCACCAGCTGCGCAAGGACCGCATCCAGGCCGACGCCATCCACGGCGACAAGACCCAGGCCGAGCGCGAAGCGGTGCTGGAGGCCTTCAAGGCGGGCAAGACCGCGGTGCTGGTGGCAACCGACGTCGCCTCGCGCGGCCTCGATATCGAGGGCCTGCCGCAGGTGATCAATTTTGACGCGCCGCGCGCGCCCGAGGACTACGTGCACCGCACCGGCCGCACCGGCCGCGCCGGGCTGACCGGCGAGGCGATCTCGCTGGTGGCACCGGAGGACGCCGATTCGATCTCGGCGATCGAGAAGCTGATCAAGAAGCCCATCGAGCGCGTGCTGGTGCCGGGTTTCGAGCCCAATGCCGCCACCGCCGCCACCATGGTTGGTGGCTACCCCCGCGGAGACGGTCGGCGCGGCGGGGGCCGCGGCCCGCGGCGCGAGGAGGGCGGCAGGCCAAGGCGCGACGCGCCGCCCCACCGCAGGCCGCAGTCCATCCCCCCGCAGCAGCCGAAATCCCAGGATCCGATCTTCTCCAAGCCCTACGAACCGGGTTCCGACGCCGCCGCGCCGGCCGCGGCGCAGCCTTCGGCGCAGTCCTCCGCCCGCCGCGCGCGCCCGGTGGCGGCGCTGCTGGGCGGCTTGAAGCGCGCCTGAGCCGGCGCGCCTGACCGCCTTTCACGTTCGCCCTGCGGGCCGTGCGCGGCCTGCCCCTCTACACGCGCAACCCGGCCGACTTCGCCAGCCTGGGCCGGATCGTCCGCGTGGCCGCGCTCTAGCCGCGCGGCGGCGGGCTCATTTCCGCGCCAGCCACGCCCGGTGCGGCGGCTTGCCAGGGCGGCGGAAATCCTCCGGCACGCTCTGCGAGGTGATCTCGCGCAGCCCGAGCCGCCGCGCCAGGGCTGCATCCAGCGCGAACGAGCGCAGATTGGTCGAGAACCACAGCTCGCCTGCCTCCGCCAGCAGCGCGTGGCACTGGCCCACCAGGCGCGCATGGTCGCGCTGCAGGTCCAGCACGCCCTGCATCTTCTTGGAGTTGGAGAACGAGGGCGGATCAAGGACGATGAGGTCGTAGCGTTCCCCCGCGGCCAGTGCCTGCGGCAGCCAGGCGAGCGCATCGGCGCGCACCAGCCGGTGACGGCGCGGCTCGATGCCGTTGAGCGCGAAGTTGCGTGCCGCCCAGGCCTGGTAGGTGTTGGACAGGTCCAGCGTGGTGGATCCGGTCGCCCCGGCGCGCGCCGCGAAGATGGTGAAGCTGCCGGTGTAGGCAAACAAGTTCAGGAGGCGCGTGCGCGCCCCCGAGGCGACGCGCAGCGCGATGGACTCGGCCACGCGCGCGCGCAGCGGGCGGTGGTCGAGGAACAGCCCGGTGTCCAGGTAGCTGTCCAGGTCGACCTCGAAGCGGCAGCCCGCCTCCTCGACCACGAAGGCCTGCGGGGGGGCCTTGCCGAGCCTGCCGTACTGCGCCGCGCCGCGCTGGCGCTCCCGCCTCTTCAGGTGCAGTTGCGCGGCGGGCACGCCGCAGGCGGCGCTGATCGCGGCGCAGGCGGCGGCGAGCCACGCGGCACGGGCCTCGGGTTCGGCCTTCCAGCCGGTGTCGATCTCCTGCACGTGCAACTGCGGCTCTTCGCGCGGCAGCACGGCCTGGTACCAGTCCACGGCGAAGGGGAACTGCGGGATGTCGCGGTCGTAGAGCCGGAAGCAGGAGATGCCGCGCCGGCGCGCCCACTTGCGCCAGTGCGCGACGTTCTTGCGCAGGCGGTTGGCGAACGCGGAAACCTCGGGCGGGGCGGACACCGGGCAGGCTAGAACGGCAGCAGCGCGCCGGGCTTGAGCGCCAGCAGCGTTGCGCGGAATTTCTCCTGTATTCGCGCCAGCGCCTGCGGCGAGTCGCCCTCGAAGCGCAGCACGATCACCGGCGTGGTGTTGGAGGCGCGCGCCAGGCCGAAGCCGTCGGCGAACTCGGCCCGCACGCCGTCGATGGCGAGCAGGCGCGTTGCGTCCGGGAACGGCGCCGAATCCCGGAGCCTCGCTATAAGCGCGTGCGGCTCGCCCTCGGCCAGCTTCCAGTTCAGTTCCGGCGTGCAGGGGGCATCGGGCAGCGCCTCGAGCGGCGCGCAGGCGTCGGCCTGCCGCGACAGGATCTCCAGCAGGCGCGCGCCGCAGTACAGCGCGTCGTCGAAGCCGTACCAGCGCTCCTTGAAGAAGATGTGGCCGGACATCTCCCCCGCCAGAGGCGCGCCGGTCTCCTTCAGCTTCGCCTTGATGAGCGAGTGCCCGGTCTTCCAGATCGTCGCCCGGCCGCCCTGGCGTTCGATCCACGGGCCGAGCAGGCGCGTGCACTTCACGTCGTAGATGATCTCGGCGCCCGGGTTGCGCGACAGCACGTCCTGCGCGTAGAGCATCAGCTGGCGGTCGGGCAGGATGATGGCGCCGCGCTTGGTGACCACGCCAAGACGGTCGGCGTCGCCGTCGAAGGCGAGCCCCAGCTCGGCCGGCCCGGATTGCAGCTCGGACACCAGCGCGGCCAGGTTCTCCAGCTTCGAGGGGTCGGGGTGGTGGTTGGGGAAGCGTCCGTCCACCTCGCTGAAGAGCTCGATGACCTCGCAGCCCAGCTTCCGGAACAGGCGCGGCCCGGCGACGCCGCCGACGCCGTTGCCGCAATCCATGGCGATGCGCATCGGGCGCGCAAGCCGCACGTCGCCGGCGATCCGCTCGAGGTAGGCCTCGAGCAGGTCGGCCTTCGAGCGCTTGCCCGCGCCCGAGCCGAAGCCGCCGGCCTCGACCGAGCGGCGCAGGCCCTGGATGTCCTCGCCGGTGAGCGGGGTGCCGGCCACCACCATCTTCAGGCCGTTGTGGTCGCCGGGATTGTGGCTGCCGGTGACCATCACGGCGCTGTGGCAGCCCAGGTGCTGCGCGGCGAAGTAGGTGAGCGGGGTGGGCACGACGCCCAGCTCGATGACATCGGCGCCGGCGGCGTTCAGGCCGTCCATCAGGGCGGCGCACAGTTCCGGGCTGGACAGCCGCCCGTCCCGGCCGACCGCAAAGGCGGGGGCGCCGCGCGTGTGGCCCAGCGTCCCCAGCGCGCGGCCGACCTCGCGCACCAGCGCCGCAGACAGCACGCGCCCGGCGATGCCGCGGATGTCATAGGCGCGGAACACTTCGGCGGGAACGGTCATGGCGATTGCAGGAACGCGAGCACGCGCCGCGCCAGCCAGCGGCGGCGGCCGGGGAATCCGGCATGTCCGCCGGTGCGGGGAAAGTCGATCGTCACCGGGGACGGTATAGCACGAAGCGAGGCCGCCGCCGTGTCCAGCGCCGCGGCCGGCAGGAACGGGTCGTTGCGCGCGTTCAGCACCAGCGTCGGCACGCGGATGCGCGCCAGGTACGGCCCGCTGGAGGAGCGCGCCCAGTAGTCCTCGGCGCCGGCGAAGCCGTGCAGTGGCGCGGTGACGGTGTCGTCGAACTCGAAAAAGGTGCGGGCGCGGGCGAGGCGCGCCTCGTCCACGGCGATCTGGCCGGCGCGCAGCTTCTGCAGCGTCTTGTTCTTCAGCGTGGACAGGAACACGCGGGTGTAGAGCTCCCGCCCGAAGCCGCGGTCGAGCTGGCGGCTGGCGGCGGCCAGGTCCAGCGGCGCCGAGATCGCCGCGGCGCGGCGCACGAGCGCGCCCTCGCCCGCCTCGCCCAGGTGCTTGAGCAGCGCGTTGCCGCCCAGCGATATCCCCACGGCGTGAAGGACGCCGCTTGCGGCGTGGGCCGCGCCCAGCCGCTCAAGGATCCAGGCGATCTCGGCGCTGTCGCCGGAGTGGTAGGCGCGCGGCAGGCGGTTCAGTTCCCCGGAGCAGCCGCGGAAGTGCGGCACCACGCAGCGGTAGCCCCGTCGCAGCGCCAGCGCGGCGACGGCGCGCGCGTAGGGGCTGTTCGAACTGCCCTCGAGGCCGTGGAAGATGGCGAGCACAGCGCCCGCGTTTGCCGTTTCCGTGCCGGTCCAGTCCAGGTCGATGAAGTCGCCGTCGGGCGTGTCCCAGCGCTCGCGGCGCCAGGGGATGCGCGGCGCCGGCGCGAGCGCGGCGACCAGGGTCTGCAGGTGGCCCCCGGGCAGCCACCACGGTGCTTGGTAGGCTTCGCTCAATGCAGCGTCTGGTTCGGGGCCGGCGGCGGTTCCGCCGCCGCCGCGGGCGCGCCGGAGGCGGGGAGCGAGGCATGGTGCACCACCATGCGCCAGCCGGCGGCGCTGCGCAGGTAGACGTTGGTGGCCACCACCGGCGGGCGGGGCTTGGCCTCGCCCTGCACCGTGATGCTCTCGTGCACGTTGTGCACCGCGACCATCATGCCGGAGATGACCAGCTGCTGAACCGGTCGTATCCGCATGTGCGGGCCGCCGGCGAACATGCCGCGCCAGGCCTCGCGCACCTGCTCCACGCCGCTGAGGCGCGGTGCGCCCGGGTGCACGCAGACGATGTCCTCGTCCTCGGACCAGACCGCCATCATCAGCTCGAGGTCGGCGCGCTCCAGCGCCTCGTAGAAGGCGTTCTCCGCGTCCTGCGCGGTGGCAAAGATTTTCGCGCTCATCTGGATATCCGCAAATCAGGAAATCGGGGACGGTCCACGATTTCGCCATTGTTCCCGAAAATCCTCGCCTGTCCCTGTTTTCGGGATCTCGGCGAGGACACGGTCGGGGGAGAGTTCCCGCATGCAGCGGAAGTGGCCCAGGGGGCATTCGCGCGCGAAGCAGGGGCTGCAGTCCGGGTGCAGCCACAGCACCTTCGCCCGCGCCGAGCGCGGCGGGGTGTGCTCCGGGCTGGAGGAGCCGTACAGCGCCAGCAGCGGGCGGCCCAGCGCGGCGGCGATGTGCATCAGGCCGGAGTCGTTGCTGACGACGAAGGCGGCGCCGGCGATGAGGTCCATGGCCTGCTCGAGCGTGGTTTTCCCGGCGAGGTTCAGCCCGGCGATCCCGGCGCAGGCATCGGTGTCCTTCGCCGAACCCAGCAAAACCGCCCGCAGCGGCAGCTTCGGGGCCAGGTCGGCGAAATACGGCCAGCGCTTCGCCGGTCCGTACTCCGCGCCGGGGCACAGCACGCAGTAGGGCCCGGCGATGCCGAAGCTCGCCGCCGCAGCGGCCCAAGCCCCGGGATGGCAGCGCAGGATCGTCGCCGGCAGCGGCTGCGCCGGCTCGGTGCCCGGGGGCTCCGACAGCCGCGCATAGTGCAGCGCCATGGGTGCTTTGGTGGCCCGGTGCACGCGGTTGAGGAAGCCGTAGCGGAACTCCCCCGCGTAGCCAACCCGTTCCGGGATGCCGGCGAAGAACGGCAGCAACGCAGATTTGAACGAGTTGGGCAGCACCACCGCCTGGTCGTAGTTCCGCGCGCCCAGCCGCCGGCCCAGGCGCCAGCGCTGGGCGAGCTGCAACTCGCCGTGGCGCAGGTCGGCCTCGATGACCTCGTCCACCTCGGGCATGCGGCGCAGCACCGGCGCGATCCACGGCGGGCCGAGGGCCTCGATCCGTACGGCGGGGTCCTTCTCGCGCAGCCGCGCCAGCATCGGCTGCGCCAGCAGCGCATCGCCGATCCAGTTCGGTGCGACGACCAGGACCTTCAGGTCAATGCCCCTTGGGTGCGGCGCCCTTGTAGAGGAACCTGGTGCCGCAGTAGGGGCACAGCATCTGGCCCTTCTTCACCACGTCCAGGTACACGCGCGGGTGGTGCGCCCAGAGCGGAGTGCCCGGCAGCGGGCAGTGCAGCGGCAGGTCCTTCTCGGTGACCTGCACCTCGCGCGAACGGCTGGTGTCCTCTGCGGTGCCCATGGCGCGGCTATTGCCTCTTCTTCATGGGCACCGGCGTCAGCCAGTGCCTGTGCTTGCGATCCCTGCCGGTAACCACGTCGAAGAAGGCCTTCTGCAGCGCCTTGGTGATGGGGCCCGCCTTGCCCGCGCCGATCTGGCGCTGGTCCAGTTCCCGGATCGGCGTCACCTCGGCGGCGGTGCCGGTGAAGAAGCACTCGTCGGCGATGTAGATGTCGTCGCGCGTCAGTCGCTTCGCGCGCAGCTTGTAGCCCAGGCCCTGGGCGAGCTCGATGACGGATGTACGGGTGATGCCGGTGAGCGCGGAGGTCAGCTCCGGCTCGTAGATGATGCCGTCCTTGATGACGAAGATGTTCTCGCCCGCGCCCTCGGCGACGAAGCCGTCGACGTCGAGCAGCAGTCCCTCGTCGTAGCCATGCTGCGTGGCCTCGAGGGTCGCCAGCACCGAATTGGGGTAGGTGCCCGACATCTTGGCGCGCGCCATGGTGACGTTGACATGGTGCCTGGCCACCGAGGCGGTCTTGACCCGAATCCCTTTGTTCAGCGCCTCGGGCCCGAGGTACGCGCCCCAGGGCCAGGCGGCGATGGCCACGTGCACCTTCGCGCCCACCGGCGACACGCCCATCTTCTCCGAGCCGTAGAAGGCGATCGGCCGGATGTAGCAGGCCTCGTGGCCGTTGGCCGCCACCACCTCGAGGTGCGCCTGCATCAGGCGCTCCACCGAGTAGGGGACCCTCATCATGTAGATGTGGCCCGAGTTGACCAGGCGCTGGGTGTGCTCGCGCAGGCGGAAGATCTGCGTGCCGCTCACCGTCTTGTAGGCGCGCAGGCCCTCGAACACCGCCAGACCATAGTGCAGCGAGTGGGTGAGGACGTGGGTGGTGGCCGAGCGCCACGGCACCAGCTTGCCGTCGTACCAGATCCAGCCGTCGCGGTCGGCCATCGAGAGCGCGGGCTTGGCCGCGGCTTTTGCTTTCGCCATCGAGCGGGTTCTCCTGAAGTGGGGCGCCATTGTAACCGCAACCGCGCGCGCCGCACTATACTATTAACATGTCTGTTAATGATCCGGGGGGCGTGTTCCACGCCCTGGCCTCGCGGCCGCGGCGCCGGCTGCTGGCGTTCCTCGCGCAGACCGCCGCCGCCACCACCGACCTCGCGGCGCGCTTCGGCCTGTCGGCGCCGGCGGTGTCGCGCCACCTCGCGGTGCTGCAGCGCGCCGGGCTGGTGTGCGCCGAGCGCCAGGGGCAGAAGGTGCTGTACCGGCTGGAGCGCGAGGCGCTGCTGGGGGCGCTGGCGCGCTTTGCCTCGGAAGTCGACGTGCCGCTGCGGCGCGGGCCGCGCGAGGCCATCTAGCGCTAGGCTCGCGCCGCTGCTCGTCTTTGTGCCCACCGCGGCCGGCTTCGCTGCCGGCCGCAAGCGCGCGACGCTGTTGTTCAGGAACCGGGACTAGCCACCGCGCCGCTGGGGGAACACCGCGGCCCAGAGCGCGCGCACCGACTGGGCGTGCGCGGCGGCCTGCGCCGGCGCCACGCGCGCGTACCTCTCCCCCTGCAGGCGCAGGGCGTGCTGCATGCGCCGGAACTCGCGATAGGCCGACTGGCAGCGCGCGGCGAGGTCGCGCTCGAGGAGGTCCAGGTCCGCCGCGATCCCGAGCAGCGCGATGTTGCCCAGGTTGCCGGTGAGCGCTGGGTGGCGGCAGGCCTGCGACAGCACGAGATACTGCACCGCGAACTCGATGTCGATCATGCCGCCGCGGTCGTGCTTGAGGTCGAATAGGCCCGAGCGGTTCGGGTGCGCGGCGTGCATGCGCTCGCGCATCGCAAGCACTTCCTTCGCCAGCGCGGCGGGGCCGCGCTCGCGGGTCAGGATCTTGACGCGGATGGCCTCGAATTTGGCGCCGATCTCCCGGTCGCCCGCGCAGCAGCGCGCCCGCGTCAGCGCCTGGTGCTCCCAGACCCAGGCCGATTTCTCCTGGTAGGCCTCGAAGCCGGCCAGGGACGACACCAGCAGCCCCTTGGACCCCGAGGGCCGCAGCGCGAGGTCGGTCTCGAACAGGGTGCCCGAGGCGGTGTTGGCCGAGAGCCAGTTGTTGTAGCGCTGGGCGAGGCGAATGTAGTTCTCCTCGGCGCGCGGGTCGGCGTCGTCGAACAGGAACACCATGTCCAGGTCCGAGGCGTAGCCCAGTTCCTTGCCCCCCAGCTTGCCGTAACCGATGACCGCGAAGCGTGGCAGCTCGCAATGGCGGTTCTTCACCTCGCGCCACGCCGCCCCGAGCGCCACGCCGAGCACGCGGTCGGCGAGCTCGGAGAGCTGATCGGCGAGCTTTTCCACCGTGAGTAGACCGGCCAGGTCCTGCGCCAGCAGGCGGAACACCTGCGACTGGTGGTGCTCGCGCAGCAGGTTCATCTGGCGCTCGGTGTCCTCGCCGGCGGCGGCGAGCGCGGCGCGCAGCGGCTGCTCGAACCCCGCCCAGTCCGGCGGCGCGTAGAGCATGCGGTCGTCGAGCAGCTCGTCCATCAGCAGCGGGTGGCGCGTGACGTAGCCGGCGGCCCAGGGCGAGGCGCCGATGATGCGCGCCACGCGCTCCAGCGCTTGGGGGTTCTCCGCCAGCAGCGCGAGGTAGGCGGCGCGGCGCGCCACCGCCTCGATCAAGTCGATGCCGCGCGCCAGCGTGGCCTCGGGGTCGGGCGTGGCCTGCGCCGCCTTCGCCAGCAGCGGCACCAGGCGGTCCACGCGCCGGCGCGAGTCCTCGGGCAGCTGGGCGTAGCGCTGGCCGCCGCGCAGCTGCACCGCGCGCGCATGCTCCGGCCATGGCAGCTCGGTCTCCTCCGCGGATTGCGCGAACACGGCGCGGAACTGGCGCGTCACCGCCTCGCGGTGCGCCTGCAGCGCGGCGCGCAACGCGTCCCAGTCGGGAAAATCCATCATCCGCGCGACGCGGCGCCGGTCGTCCTCGTCGCTGGGCAGCAGGTGCGTCTGCGCGTCGTCCAGGTACTGCAGCCGGTGCTCCAGGTTGCGCAGGAACACGTAGGCGGCGCACAGCTCGCGCACCGCCGTCGCGGGCAACATGCGCCGATCGGCGAGCAGCTCCAGCACCTCGAGGGTCGGGCGCGCCGTGAGCGCCGGGTCGCGCCCGCCGCGGATCAGCTGCAGCGCCTGGGCGACAAACTCGATCTCGCGGATCCCGCCGGGCCCGAGCTTGACGTCGTCGGCGCGCTCGCGCCGCTCGACGTCCTTGCGCACCTCGGTGTGCAGGCGCCGCATCGCCGCCAGCGTGGCGTAGTCCAGGTACTTGCGGTAGACGAACGGGCGCGTGATCGCGCTGAGCGATGCATGGTCCGTTGCCGTGATTGCCCTCGCCTTGATCCAGGCGTAGCGCTCCCACTCGCGGCCCTGGCTGACGAAGTAGTTCTCCAGCGCGTCGTAGCTCGCCACCAGCGGGCCCGAGGCGCCGTAGGGCCGCAGGCGCATGTCCACCCGGAACACGAAGCCGTCCTCGGAAATATCCTGCAGCAGCGAGATCAGCTTTCTGCCGGCGCGCTCCAGCCGCTCCTGGTCGCCGTCCTCGGGGTGCAGGAAAACAAGGTCGATATCCGAGGACACGTTGAGCTCGCGCCCGCCCAGTTTTCCCATCGCCACCACCACCAGGTCGGGGCGCCCGGCCCAGGCCAGCGCGCAGCCGATAGCCTGTTCGGCCAGCTCGCTCATGACGCCGCACACCTCGGCCAGGTCCGCCCGCCCGTCCAGGTCCCGCGCCATGGTGCGCGCGAGGACTCGCTGGCGCAGCCGCCGCAGGCGCCGGCGCAGCGCGGCTTCGTCGTCGCCGGCGGCGCCCTGCAGCGCCTGGGCGATCTCCACGCCCGAGAACGGCTGCGGCGCGGTCAGCTCCGCGGCCAGATCAGGCCGCGCCGACATCAGCCGTGCGGCGGCCCTAGAAAGGTCAATTTTCCTAATCGGATCTGGCATTTACGGATAAGATGGCGTTTGGGCCCACGGGATTGGAGTTGGAACGCTCATGGATCTGGGATGCCTCAAGCATAGTGGGAAGCCGCTGGCCTAAACGGAAATTCTCCTGAAACAACTCTTGAAGCGGCTGCTGCTGGCGCTCGAACTGCTCGTGTGGACGGCGTTCTTCGCCTTCGCGCTGGCGTTCATCGCCCTGCGCTACTGGGTGCTGCCCAACATCGAGAGCCAGCGCGAGAACATCGTCGCCGCGATCTCAAAAGCGATCGGCCTGCCGGTGAAGATCGGCGCCCTGGAGACCGACTGGGCGGGCCTGCGCCCGCGGCTGTTGATCTCGGATGTGCGCGTCTACGACCGCGGCGGGCGCGAGGCGCTGGTACTGCCCGGGGTGGAGAACGTGGTGTCCTGGGACTCGCTCCTTTTCATGGACCTGCGGCTGCAGACCTTCGTCATTGACCGGCCCAAGCTCTCGGTGCGGCGCGACGCGATGGGCGGCATCACTGTGGGCGGCATCGAGGTCCGCGCCGGCGGCGAGGAGGGCAGACTGTCCGAATGGCTGCTGGCGCAGAGCGAGATCGTGATCCGCGACGCCGAGGTGACCTGGACCGACGAGCTTCGCGGCGCGCCGCCGCTCACCTTCACCGCGCTGCATTTTCGCCTCAGCAACGACGGCGACTGGCATGGCATCGGCGTTTCCGCCCGGCCGCCGCGCCATCTCGGGCCCGGGGTCGAACTGCGCGCGGAACTTAACGGGCGCAGCCTGCGGCAGATGGCACAGTGGCACGGGCGCGTCTATGCCGAGCTGGGCGCCACCGACCTCGCCGGCTGGCGCGCCTGGGTGGACTATCCGCTGGAGGTGCACGCCGGCGAGGGCGCGCTGCGGGTCTGGGCCACGCTCGACGAGGGCACGCTGCGCCGGGGGACCGCCGATGTCGCGCTCGCCCGCCTCACCGCCCGCATGGGCAAGGACCTGCCGGTGCTGGAGGTCTCCAGCGTGCGCGGCCGGCTGCACGGCGCCGCCACGGCCAAGGGCTACGAGCTGGGCGTGCGCAACCTCGAGCTCGCCTTGCCAAGCGCGCCGGCGATGAATGCCACCAGCTTCCGCGTGCTGTGGGAGCCGGCTGCGGGATCGCGGCCGCAAAAGGGTGCGATCGAAGCCAACCTGGTCGAGCTGGGGCCCCTGGTGCAGCTCGCCGGGTACCTGCCGCTGCCGGCGAATCTGCGCCAGCTGCTCGCCGAGCTCTTGCCGCAGGGCAACCTGCTCGAGGCCAAGCTGGACTGGAGCGGCGAGCTTCCGGACAAGGCGAGCTACGGCGCCAGGATGCGCTTCGCCGGCCTGGGGGCGAAACCCTGGCGCGGCATCCCGGGCTTCAGCGGCCTGTCGGGCAACCTCGAGGCGAGCGAGAAGGCAGGCTCGCTGTACCTCGCGTCGCAGAAATCGGAACTCGACCTTCCGGCGATCTTCCCGAAGCCGCGCATCCAGCTCGATTCGCTGAGCGGCGAGATCGCCTGGAAGCGCGAGCCCGGCGAGGCGGTGTCGGTGCGCGTGGCGAGCCTGGGCTTCGCCAACCCGGACCTGGCCGGCTCGGCCTTCGGCAACTACCGCTGGACCGGCGAGGGCCCGGGCGTGCTCGAGCTGTCGGCGCAACTGTCCCGCGCCGACGGCCGCCGCATCGCCAAGTACCTGCCGCTGCCCTCGATCATGGGGCCGCAGACGCGCGCCTGGCTGGAGCGCGCGATCCTCGGCGGCAGCGTCAGGGAGGCGCGGTTGCGGATCAAGGGCGACTTGCGCGACTTCCCGTTCAGCGACGCGGCCAAGGGCCAGTTCCAGGTCGCCGCCAAGGTGGGCGCCGGGGTGCTGGACTACGCCGAGGGCTGGCCGCGCGCCGAGCAGATCGAAGCCGACCTGCTGTTCGAGCGCGAGCGCATGGAGATCGTGGTTCGCAGCGGCGCCATCCTCGGCGCGCGCCTGGGCACTACGCGAGTGGGCATCGCCAACCTGCTCGCGAACGATCCGCGCCTGGTGGTGGAGGGCAGGGCCGAGGGGCCGACGGCGGAGTTCCTGAACTACGTGCAGGCGAGCGGGGTGCGCCGCATGCTGGGCGGGGCCACCGACGGCATGGCCGCGCAGGGCCGCGGCCGGCTGCGGCTCAGGCTGGAGCTGCCCCTGAACGATCTGGACAAGACCCGCAGCAGCGGCGAGTTCCAGATCGCGAACAACGCCCTGGACCTGGACCCGCGCCTGCCCACGCTCGCCGCCGCGACGGGGCGCATCGCCTTCACCGAGGATTCGCTCAGCGTCGCGGAGCTGCGCGGCACCCTGTTCGGCGGGCCGGTGGCGATCTCCGGGGGCATCAAGGCGGGCGTGCCGCTCGCCCTCACCTTGCGCGGCCGTGGCACCGTGGAGGGCTTTGGCGCGCTGTTCGACCACCCGTGGCGCAAGCACCTGTCCGGCGCCGCGGCGTACCTCGCCACCATCAGCTTGATCGAGGGCCGCATCCGCACCTTGTTCGAGACTTCGCTGGAGGGCGTGGCGAGCACCCTGCCCGAGCCGCTGGCAAAGCTCGCGGCCAGTGCGCTGCCGCTGCGCGTGGAGGTGCTGCCCGGCGATGGCCGCGAGCGCGTCACCGTCTCGGTGGGCCCGCCGGCCGGACGCATCGTGGCGGCGGAATTCCTGCGTGCCTCGTCACCCGGCGGCGCGATGCAGACCCAGCGCGCGCTGGTGATGCTCAACCCCGCGTCCGGCGAGCCGCCGCGCTTGACGCAACGGCGCGGCTTCACCGTTCGCGGCACGCTGCCAGCGCTGGACTTGGACAAGTGGCTGCCGCTGCTCAGGCAGGGCGATGGCGCCGGCGACGGCGGCGCCAGCTTCGAGCTCAAGGTGGGCATCCTCGATGCGCTGGGCAGGCGCATGCGCAACGTGAACATGCAGGGCGTGACCGAGGAGGCGGGCTGGTCGGCCAGCATGGACAGCGCGGAGTTCGCCGGCGACCTGGTCTACCGCGGCGAGGCCGGCGGGCGGCTGGTGGCGCGCTTCAAGCACTTCAGCGTGCCGGAGAACTCGCCCGGCGCGAGGGAGCTCGAAGCCGCGCGCGAGTTGCCGGCGGTCGACCTGGTCGCCGAGAGCTTCACCCATCGCGGCCGCCGCTTGGGAAGGGTCGAGATCGCGGCGCGGCACGAGGGCCGCGACTGGCGCATCGACAGGCTGGCGATGGTCAGCCCGGATTCCACGCTCGCAGGCAAGGGGCTGTGGCGCACCGCGCCGGCGCTGAGGACCTCGCTTGCCGAGGCCACCGCCTCGCGCACCGCGCTCGAGTTCAGGCTCGATGTCACCGACCTCGGCGCCTTCCTCGCGCGCATGGGCTACCCGGACCACGTCAAAGGCGGCCGCGGCCGCCTCCAGGGCAGCCTCGACTGGGCCGGCGACCCGGTGTCGCTCGACTACGCCACCCTGGGCGGGAAGCTCGACATGCAGGCGGACGACGGCCAGTTCCTGGAGATCGAGCCCGGCATCGGAAAGCTCTTTTCCCTCATGAGCCTGCAGATGCTGCCGCGGCGCATCACCATGGATTTCCGCGACGTGTTCTCCAAGGGCTTCCAGTTCGACCGCATCTCCTCCAGCCTGGTGGTGGAGCGCGGCGTCATGACCACCAGGGACTTGCGCATGCGCGGGCCCTCGGCCGAAGTGACCATGAGCGGGACGGTGGACCTCAACCTCGAGGCGCAGAACCTGCGGGTGCGCGTCATCCCGCGCGTGAGCGGGGCCGCCTCCACCGTGGTCGGCCTGATCAACCCGGTGGCGGGCGTGGCTGCGATGATCGCGCAGAAGCTGTTCAGGGACCCGCTGGGGCAAATGGTCGCCTTCGAGTACAACATCACCGGCACCTGGAGCGACCCCCAGGTGGACAAGGTCCAGGCGCCGCAGCCCCCGCCGATCACCGAGGGCGCGCAGCCCGGCGGACCCGGCAAGTGAAAGGTAAACTGGATTCCATGGATACCGACGTGCTGCTCGCCACCGCCGAGGCCTGCCTGCTCGCGCCCTACGACCTGCAGCCGGGCAAGCTGGATGCGGTGTTCGGCGCCCTCGCCACGCGCAAGCTGGATTACGCCGACCTGTACTTCCAGTACACCCGCTCCGAGGGCTGGAGCCTGGAGGAAGGCATCGTCAAGTCGGGCAGCTTCAGCATCGACCAGGGCGTGGGCGTGCGCGCCATCGCCGGGGAGAAGACCGCGTTCGCGTATTCGGACGAGATCAGCCCGGCGGCGCTCGCCGACGCGGCCAAGGCGACCCGTGCCATCGCCAGCGCCGGCGGCGCCAGGAAGGGTCGCGTCGCGCGCAGGCTGGGCAAGGACAGCTTCGCCCCTCGCCGCTACCAGCCGCTCGATCCTCTCGCGTCGCTCGGCGCCGAGGCCAAGGTGGCGATGCTGGAGCGGCTGGAGCAGAAGTGCCGCGCGCTGGATGCTCGCGTCACGCAGGTGATGGCGCACCTGGCGGGGGAATACGAGGTGGTGCTGATCGCGCGCGCCGACGGCGTGCTGGCGGCCGACGTGCGCCCGCTGGTGCGGCTGTCGGTGCAGGTGATCGCCGAGCAGGACGGCCGGCGCGAGTCCGGTTCGTCCGGCGGCGGCACCCGCGGTGACTATTCGCACTTCACCGAGGAGGTGCTGGATGATTACGCGCAGCGCGCGGTGTCGCAGGCGATGGTCAACCTGCGCGCCAGGCCCTCGCCTGCCGGGACCATGACCGTGGTGCTCGGGCCCGGCTGGCCGGGGATCCTGCTGCACGAGGCCATCGGCCACGGGCTGGAGGGCGATTTCAACCGCAAGGGCAGTTCAGCCTTTTCCGGACGCGTGGGCGAGCGCGTCGCCGCGCCCGGCGTCACCGTGGTGGACGACGGCACCATCCCGGACCGGCGCGGCTCGCTCACGGTGGATGACGAGGGCAACCCGACCAAACGCACGGTCCTGATCGAGGACGGCATCCTGCGCGGCTACATGCAGGACAGCCTGAACGCGCGCCTGATGAAGCAGCCGCTGACCGGCAACGGCCGGCGCGAGTCCTTCGCCCACCTGGTGCTGCCGCGCATGACCAACACGGTGATGCTGGCGGGCAACGAGGACCCGCAGGAGATCCTGCGCGGCGTGAAGAAGGGCCTGTACGCGGCCAACTTTGGCGGCGGCCAGGTGGACATCACCAACGGCAAGTTCGTGTTCTCGGGGTCCGAGGCCTGGATGATCGAGGAGGGCAGGCTCACGCACCCGGTGAAGGGGGCGACCCTGATCGGCAACGGCCCGGATGCGCTGACGCGGGTCAGCGCCATCGGCAACGACTTGAGGATGGATTCCGGCGTCGGCACCTGTGGCAAGGACGGCCAGAGCGTGCCGGTGGGCGTGGGCCAGCCCACGCTGAGGATCGACCACCTCACGGTAGGAGGCACGGCCTAAACCGACGCGGCGCTGGATGTTTGGATCGGGCCGACCAGGGCCAATGAGGGTTGGAAAACACGCGGGCAAGGAAAAGGGCCGGGCAATGTAAGCACTGGGTTTTGCGCTCGCGGTGGCGGTTGCCGCGACCGGCTTTGCCGCAAGAGCGCAGGCGCCCGAGTCCCGCTTCAACCAGGTCGAGCAGCAGGCCGGCGGTGAGGGTCGCGGACCAGTTGAACCGCGTCAGCGCTGAAGGCCGCCGCAGCGCAGAAAGCGCTCAAGGCTCGCGCTAGCTTTTCGCAGACCTGGACTTAAACGACCGCAACGGCAAAATCACCGGCTGGAGGGGCTGCAGCGAGAATCCGGCTGGAGTCGAGCAGCGAGCTGGACGGGTCCGGTGATGCGGTCGGATTCCGTGCCCGGGCGCAGCGCGCGTTTGATGCGGTGTGAGCGATGGCGCGCAGGATCTCGTGCCGTTCGCCAGGCCTACGCCGCCCAGCCGGTGCTGCGCTTGACCGCCTCGCGCCAGCGCGCGAGCAGCGCCTGGGCCTCGTCGCGCGACATGGTGGGCTCGAAGCGCCGGTCCATCTGCCAGTGGGCGGCGATTTCCTCCTGCGTCTTCCAGACCTGCACCGCGAGGCCTGCAAGATAGGCCGCGCCCAGCGCGGTGGTCTCCAGCACCCTGGGCCGCACCACCGGCACGCCCAGGATGTCGGCCTGGAACTTCATCAGCAGGTTGTTGGCCGCGGCGCCGCCGTCCACGCGCAACTCCGTCAGTTTCTCCCCGGCGTCCTTCTGCATCGCCTCGAGCACATCGGCGCTCTGGTAGGCGATGGATTCCAGCGCCGCGCGCGCCAGGTGCGCGCGCGAGGAGCCGCGCGTGAGGCCGACGATGGCGCCGCGCGCATTTGGGTCCCAGTGCGGCGCGCCGAGACCTGCAAAGGCCGGCACCAGGTAGACACCGCCGTTGTCCGGCGATTCCCCCGCCAGCGCCTCGACCTCGGCCGAGGACTTGAAGAACTGCATCTGGTCGCGCAGCCACTGCACCACCGCGCCGCCGATGAACACGCTGCCCTCGAGCGCGTAGGCCTGCTCCAGGCGGCGCGAATCGAGCGAGCGCCCGACCTGCGCTGCCGCCGTGCTGAGCAGGCCGTGGGTGGACGGGACCACCTGGCCGCCGGTGTGCATGAGCAGAAAGCAGCCGGTGCCGTAGGTGTTCTTCGCCATGCCGGGCCGGTGGCAGCCCTGGCCGAAGAGCGCCGCCTGCTGGTCCCCGGCGATGCCGGTGATGGGCACTGCGGCGCCCAGCACCGTGGGCGCGATCATGCCGAAGGCGTGCGAGGACGGCAGTACCTCGGGCAGGATGGCGCGCGGGATGTCAAACAGCTGCAGCAGTTCCGGGTCCCAGTCGCCGTCGTGGATGTTGAACAGCAGCGTGCGCGAGGCGTTGGACGGGTCGGTGACGTGGGTGCGGCCGTGGGACAGGTTCCAGGCCAGCCAGGTGTCCACGGTGCCGAAGGCCAGCTCGCCGCGCTCGGCGCGGCGGCGCGCACCGGGGATGTGGTCCAGCAGCCAGGCGAGCTTGGTGGCGGAGAAGTACGGATCAATTACCAGTCCAGTACGTTCACGCACGAGACTTTCTGCGCCCATCGCCTTCAGCTCGGCGCACATCGCGGCGCTGCGCCGGTCCTGCCAGACGATGGCGCGGTGCAGCGGCTGGCCGGTCTGACGGTCCCACAGCAGCGTGGTCTCGCGCTGGTTGGTGATGCCGCAGGCGACCAGGTCCTCTGCCTTGAGGCCGGAGAGCTTCAGCGCCTCGCGCGCCACCTCGCGCTGGGTGCGCCAGATCTCGTCGGGATCGTGCTCCACCCAGCCGGGCTTGGGATAGTGCTGCTGGAACTCCTTGTGCGCCGAGGCGACCGGCTTGCCGGTGTCGTCGAACAGGATGGCGCGGGAACTCGTGGTGCCCTGGTCAAGGGCGAGGACACAACGCATGTCAGCGATTCTAGCAACACCCCTGCTGCTACCATCGCGTTTTCACGGAAGGCGAAGTCCCCAGGGGCAAGCGGCTTGAAGATCCACGAGTATCAGGGCAAGGAGCTGTTTCGCAAGTACGGCGTGCCGACGCCCAACGGGCTGCCGTGCTTCACCGCGGACGAGGCGCTCGAGGCGGCGAGGAAACTGGGCGGCCAGGTGTGGGTGGTGAAGGCGCAGATCCACGCCGGCGGCCGCGGCAGGGGCGGCGGTGTCAAGGTGGCGAAGTCGCTCGACGAGGTGCGCGACAAGGCGAAGCAGATGCTCGGCATGCAGTTGGTGACGCACCAGACCGGCGCCGGCGGCCAGAAGGTGCGCCGCCTGCTGGTGGAGGAGGGCGCCGACATCGCCAAGGAGCTCTACATCGGCATGTTGGTCGACCGCGTCACGCAGCGCGTGGCGCTGATGGCCTCGTCGGAAGGCGGCATGGACATCGAGCAGGTCGCGGCCCGCACCCCCCAGAAGATCCACAAGATCTTCATCGACCCGCAGGCCGGGCTGTCGCAGGCCGAGGCGCAGGGCGTGGCGAGGAAGATCGGCATTCCGGAGGCCTCCGCGAAGCAGGCCGGCGACCTGCTCAAGGCGCTGTACCGCTGCTTCTGGGAGACGGATGCGTCGCTGGCGGAGATCAACCCGCTGATCCTCACGCGCGGCGGCCGCGTGGTGGCGCTGGACTCCAAGCTCAACTTCGACGACAACGCCCTCTTCCGCCACCCGGAGATCGTGGCCATGCGCGACCTCGACGAGGAGGATCCCCTCGAGATCGAGGCCTCCAAGCACGACCTCAACTACATTTCGCTCGACGGCGCCATCGGCTGCATGGTGAACGGCGCCGGCCTCGCCATGGCGACCATGGACACCATCAAGCTGTTCGGCGGGTCGCCGGCCAACTTCCTCGACGTCGGCGGCGGCGCCACCGCGGAGAAGGTCGCCGCGGCGTTCAAGATCATGCTGTCCAACCGCAAGGTCAAGGCCATCCTGGTCAACATCTTCGGCGGCATCATGAAGTGCGACACCATCGCCGCCGGCGTGGTCGCCGCGGCGCGCAAGGTGAAGCTCTCGGTGCCGCTGGTGGTGCGCATGAAGGGCACCAACGAGGACCTGGGCAAGAAGATCCTGAAGGACTCGGGCCTGCGCATCATCTCGGCCGGCAGCCTGGGCGACGCGGCGAAGAAGGCGGTGGCAACGCTGAGGAAGAAGCCGAAACCCAAGCCCGGGCCCAAGCCGCGGAAGAAGCCGGCGAAGAAGGCCGTGAAGAAGAAGCTCCTGAACAACAAGGCCAGGGCGAAGAAAGTGGTGCGGAGAAAGAAAGAATGAGCATCCTCATCAACCGCAACACCCGGGTCGTGACCCAGGGCATCACCGGCAAGACCGGGATGTTTCACACCCAGACCAGCCGCGCCTATGCCAACGGCAGGAACTGCTACGTCGCGGGCGTGAACCCGAACAAGGCCGGGGAGAACTTCGAGGGCATCCCGATTTTCGGCACGGTGAAGGAGGCCAGGGAAAAGGCGGGCGTCAACACCTCGGTGATCTACGTGCCGCCGCGCTTCGCCGCGGAGGCGATCTGGGAGGCGGTGCAAGCCGAGCTTGAGCTGGTCATCTGCATTACCGAGGGCATCCCGGTGCGCGACATGGTGGTGTTGCGCGACCGCATGAGGAAGGAGAAACGCCGCACGCTGCTGGTGGGGCCGAACTGTCCCGGCGTCATCACGCCCGACGAGATCAAGATCGGCATCATGCCGGGCCACATCCACAGCAAGGGCCGCGTCGGCGTGGTGTCGCGCTCCGGCACCCTCACCTACGAGGCCGTGGGGCAGCTCACCGAGCTGGGCATCGGCCAGTCCACGGCGGTGGGCATCGGCGGCGACCCGGTGAACGGCTTGAAGCACATCGACCTCATGAAGCTCTTCAACGACGACCCGGACACCGACGCGGTGGTCATGATCGGCGAGATCGGCGGCTCGGACGAGGAGGAGGCGGCGCGCTGGGTCAAGGCCAACATGAAAAAGCCCGTGGTCGGCTTCATCGCCGGGGTCACCGCGCC
>Ga0194131_10000734_pt1 | contig 55906 bp, 42 predicted proteins | sample TA2KigO120mmetaG_FD_148631 | JGI IMG/M metagenome (GOLD analysis project Ga0194131, IMG submission 148631) | Freshwater microbial communities from Lake Tanganyika, Tanzania - TA2015053 Kigoma Offshore 120m | ecosystem: Environmental > Aquatic > Freshwater > Lake | place: Tanzania: Lake... | reverse complement strand
GTCCCGATTTGGGCTTGGCTGCTGGCTTCTTGTAATGCGGATGCGTGGTCGATGGCGGCTTCGACGAGTTGCTGGGATTCTTGCCGAGCTTGGCTTCGAGTTCCGCCACGCGCGCGGTCAGCACGCGAATCTGCTCCGCCTGCCACTTGATCAAAGCAAGGACTTCAGGCGGCAGCGATGCCAACACTTCTGCCGATACTGTCGGTGGAGCATCCATGCCAACCGCAACAGTACCCGAAACCACGATTCCGAGCTATATCGACCCGTGACCGGTTACGTGCACTTTCGATCGCCCAAACCTGGCCCGAGGTGCACGACATCCTGTCCAGCACGTCCGACAAGCTCAGCCAGCAGTCCATCTTTGAGCGCTGGCCCGGCGAGGAAACCCCGCTGGACCGCTCCACGCTGTCGCGCTGGCTGAAACGCGCCACCCAGCAAGGCCTGCTCTGCCGCTACGGCACCGGCCTGCGCGCGGCTTCCTCTACTGGCTCCCCGGCCGCGAACCCCTCCTCTGGCCCGGCCACGACGCTAGCGAAGCAGAAAAGCAAGCCTGGCGCGACCGCACCGCAGAGCGCTATCGCAGTTTGCGTGAACAGGCGGGATCGGGGTGAGATGGCTTGGCTGTGGTTCAACGCCAACGGTGTTGCATGCAACGCAGTTGGCGTTGATGCGTCGACGGCGAAGCCGCGGCGCATTATCGCAGCCTGCGCAAACAAGCGGGATCGGCGTGACATGGCTGCGCTGTGGATAATGCAATGACGAAAATCATTGGCGATTCAGGCGAAAAACGCAATCGCCTTCTTCAAGGGCTTGCTGCGCTCTCAGCCCCGTTCACGGGGCTTGCCGCGAAGCGGTTCAGGCCCGCCGTTCACGGCGGGTTGTCGCGGACGACAGAAAGGCACGAGGCCCGTTCACGGGCCTTCTCGCGGTTCGGCTTCAGCCGCCGAACGCAGCGCTCAAGCGAAACTTCGAGAAGCCCCGTAGAACGGGGCTGGGGAAATGGACTTGCGAACCGTTGCACCCGCCGTCAACGGCGGGCCTGAACCGCTTCGCGGAAAGCCCCGTGGAACGGGGCTGAGAGGCACCGCGATGATGCGGCCGACCCATAGCGATGCCCGTCATTTTCCCAGTCTCGCCCTCCCCCGGCGGGGTACAATCCCCAAGGCTGAAATTCCACACCGGCTGCTCCGCGCCTCTGGCTGCAACAGCCGGTTCCGTTCAACGGCTCCTCATCCCGCCGCTGGCCGGCGGCCGAGGTATGCGGTACTTCAAGCGCTACTGGGATGAACCGCGTGGCGACGCCAACAACGCTTTGGGTTTGCTCATGGTGGTACTTTGAGTTCGACGAAACTGGCGTCGTAGCTCGTCAGATCGAGGTCTACGAGTCGGGACCGACGTTGCGGTATGATCAGCAGCGGCTCAACGATGAGTTCGGCGGACTGAGCGACCAGCCACTGAACCTCCACGACTTTTCTGAATTCAAGATCGCGTCGCAAGATTTGGTCCGCTGGCAGGTAGCAAAGGCACGCGATTTCTGGACACACGTCATCTTCCGTGCAATCGCTATTGCCTTTACGCTTGCGTGCTCAGAGTCGTCCGGCTCTGCGCCAGGATGGTTCATGCCACGTTGTCCGTCACTCGGCCAAGACCGAGGCAGTGGCGACGCGGCTCCGCCCAGACTGCTCCCTTCACGGATTCAACGCCAACGGCGTTGCATGTTGACGCCCAGAGCGCCGCCCGCCGGTCTCGTTCGCCAGGTCCTAGCGACTCTATTCGGCAAGCCCGGTCCCGGGCTGCAGCACGCCTTGCCACAGCAGCGCCAGCAGGAGTCCGCCCAGCAGCACGCGATAGAGAATGAACACGAGGGTCGTATGGCTCTTCAGGAAGCTGAGCAGGAAGGCGATGGTGGCGTAGCCGACCAGGCCCGAGACCACGGTGGCGGTGGCCAGGTTCAGGGCATCGGCCTGCGAAGCGAGCAGGGTGTGGCGCTCGTCGTAGAGTTCGTAAACGCCGGCGGCGAAGACCGAGGGCAGCGACATCAGGAAAGAGAAGCGCGCCGCCGTCGCGCGGTCCATTCCCAGGAACAGCCCGCCCGTGATTGTCACTCCTGAACGCGAGGCGCCGGGGATCAAGGCCACGGCCTGTGCCAGACCGGTCGCCACCGCATCCCACCAGCCCAGGTCTGACATCCCCTTGAGGGGCTGTCCCTTTTGCTGCCGGCGGCGCACCCACAGTTCAGCGCTCAGCAGGACGATGGCCAGCCCGATGGCGGCGGCGGCAATCACATAGAGCGAACGCAGATCTTCCTTGATCGCCTTCTTGAAGGCCAGGCCGCAGACCACGATGGGCACCGTGCCCAGTGCAATCATCCAGCCCATGCGGGCGTCGGGGTGGCCCCACGGGTCGCGGGTGCGCAGGCCGTCGAGCACGGCAATCGTGATGCGCAGGATGTCGCTGCGAAAGTAGATCAGGGCGGCCAGCAGCGTGCCCCACTGGATGACGGCGGTGAAGGCCGCGCCCGGGTCCCTTTCCCAGCCGAGCAGCGCAGGCACCACGCGCAGATGCGCCGTGCTGCTGATCGGCAAGAACTCGGTGAAGCCCTGGATGATGCCGAGAAGGACGGCCTGAATGAAGTCCATACACGACTTTCGATGAGTAGCTTGCGCGGGACCACCGGCTCTCCGGGATGAGTTCAGTATAGGTACTCGGTCGTTTGAAGCGCCGAAGCACGGAGAGGCAAGCTGCCTCTCCGTGCTCGCGCGCACGGCACGCGTTGCGACGGTTAGTTGACGCCCGATGCTGGGAACGGCTCCAGGCGGTCCGCGAGCGGCTGCAGGTTGTTGTTGATCATGTAAGTGACGGTGACGCTGGCCGTCAGTTCCTGGCTGCCGCCGGCGATGGGCAGGTTGGCGCCGGCCGACGCGGGGGAGTGCTCCATGCGGTAAATGGTCGGCTGGTACCGCTGGCCGTCCGAGATGGAGACGAGGGCGCCCAGGCTGCCGCCGGCGGCCGTGACGTAGGCGCTGGCCCGACGGCGGGCATCGGCCACCGCATTCAGCCGTGCCTGCTCGATCAGCTGGTCGAGCCGGTCATGGCTGAACTGAATGCCCATGCCACGGTTGGCCCCGCTTTCCACCAGGCGGTCGAGCAAGGCACCCAGCCGTGCGAGTTGCCGCGCCGTGATGTGCAGATCATAGGTTACGGTGTAGCCAACCAGCACCGGGGCCTTGTCCTTGGGATGCTCGTAGCGCGGGCTGATATTGAGCCCCGCTGTCTTGAAGTCCTTCTCGTCCACCTGAAACTCCTTCAGCGCCTGAAACATCTTGTGAACGAGGTCGCCGTTCTTCTTCCAGGCGTCGGCAGCTGTCGCGGCGTCGCTGGACACGCTCACATGAACGTAGGCGATGTTGGGCACATACGTGACCTTGCCAGTGCCGGTGATGGTGACATTGGCGCGGGCGGCGCCGGCGAAGCACAGACACGTCAGGACGGCAATTGCGGTTTTCATGACTCGATCCTTTCCGGTTCCCTGGGAACCATGCTGGTTTCGGCTGGCTCGACATGAGCTTGCCATTCGCGACACGAACGTAAGTACCGGCGGCCGCCAAACGGTTGCAAGAAAAAGTCGCACTTGTTTACGTTTCGCGCTCGCAGGTTCCTTGTGACTGAGTAACGCTTCAGTCAGCGGACAAGCGAGCGCGAAACGTAAACAAATACCATTTTCTTGCAACCGTGCGCCGGCTCGCGGTACGTACCTGCTGATGGTCTCTTGCCGGCGAATGTGGATAATGTCGGCAACACCCTGTTGCGGACGAACCCGAATCCACAGCGCGGGCATGGAAACCATCACGCCGGAAGAAGAACGCGAAGTGCAGCAGCGGCTCGACGCAGAGCTGGTGGCGCGTTGTCGGCGCGGCGACCGCGAGGCGTTTCGCGAACTCACGCACGCTACTATCGACCGGTCTGCGCGTTTCTGCTCAAGCGCGCTGGCGCGGCCGATCCGGTCGAGGACCTGGCCCAGGAGACGTTCCTGGAGGCGTATCGGTCCATGCACGCGCTCAACCGCCCGGAACAGCTGGCGAGCTGGCTCTTTGGCATCGCCCGCAATCGCTGCGGTAAGTGGCAGCGCCGGGCCAGGCCGCTGCCGTTCTCGGCACTTGGTAGCGAAGTCGACGTCGCGGTACCGTTCGTCTCCGACGCGGAAGAGATGGAAGAGCAGCAGCAACTTCTCGGCCGACTGGAAAGCGGCCTGGCCCGGCTGGACCCGGAGTCGCGCCGGCTGCTGGAAATGAAGCACCGCCAGGGCAGGACGTGCGAGCAGATCGCCGGCGAGGTGGGCCGACCCGTGGGCACGGTGAAGAGCCTGCTGTCGCGCGCCTACAAGACGCTGCGCGAACGGCTGCAACCCGAGGGCAATGACGCATGAACGATGTCTGCCGGAATGTGCTGGAGCAGATCGAACTGTACGCCGCCGGCGAATGCGCCGAGCCGGCGCGGACAGAGATCGCGCAGCATCTGGCAGCTTGCCCGGGGTGCGCCAGAAGCGAGCGCGAGTCCGCGCTGCTGCTTGGATTGCTGCAGGCTCGCTTCGAGGAGCCCGAGCGATTGCAGCGGCTGCATGCCCGGCTTTTATCCGAACGCCGGCCGAGCGCGCGCACGCGAGTGCTTGGCTTCGCAGGGCGGGCGGCGGCGGTCGCTGCTCTGGTGCTGCTGGCGTTCGGCTTGACGCTCGGCTTTCGTTCCTTCTCAACTCCTGAAGGAGAAGCGTCTCTGCAAATCGCGCTGGCGCCGGCACAGTCACGTCTGGCACAGCCTGGGCCGGCCAAAGCCTTCGCGGAGAAGGTGCATGTGGGCGGGCCACTCATCTACACTCTCGACATGAAAGGCAAGACAGGCGCCGAGTATCGGCAAGCACTGCGGGATGCCATGCTCGGCGGCCAGCCGCCGGCGCCGCCGGCTGTCAACCTTCAGCTGACTCTGCGCAATCGTGGCGAGCACGCGCTGCGCATTCTTGTCGGCGCCGAGAACACTGCCTTGACGTTACGCCTGGCCGGGCCGGGCGCGCTGACCTTGCGAGCGAAGGATCCGCTGGGCGCTGCCTTTCTGGATTCCAGGACCGTGAGGCTTGCTCCTGGGAAAAGCGCCGTGCTGCCGATCGAGCGGCTCGTGTACGGCAGCCGCAATCACATTCAGTACGCCTACTGGACCGAGCCTGGAGAGTACACGCTGTCGATCCGCTATCGGGCCGAAATCGCGGCGCGAGACGCGCGCGAGCGCACGGTCTGGGTCCAATCCGAGCCAATTCGAATCCTGGTGCAGACGGCACGGTAGCCGGATCGGGCTCGGATCAGGGCCGCGGCAAGGCGTGAAGCTGTGCCAGCGTGTCATCGCTGACCGGGTAGATGCGCGACTCGTCGCGCTGGGCTGGGACGAAGCCCGGCGACAGCGGCAGGGGCGTGACACGATAGGTGAGCTTCTTTCCTTCTTGCCTCTCGGTTAGGGGGAGGATGTAGTCGCCCGGGCCGGCCCAGCCGTGGGCGTCGGTATGAGCGGACAGGCCGGCGATCATGATCTTGGTGCCGGCGAGAGCGCGCGGCTGTCGTGACCAGGCCACTTCACGCACCGTCACCTCCGCCCTGGGCCGGCCGTCGGCTTCCTCGACGTGCACGATGACCCACAGCGGCGACACCAGGAATTGCGGCCGCGACAGCACGACCACGCGACCGGTGCCGATGGCCAGGTACAGCAGCCAGCCCAGCCAGGCGAGGAACAGTGCCGAGGCCACGCCCAGGCGCAACCTGGCCGCTCCCTTCGCTGGCGTCGATCCCATGTCGGCCATCGATTCCCTCGTCAACGCGCCTCGTCGAGCTGAATGCGGAATCCTTGCACCAGTGCCTCGTCCAGGTCGTAGACGCCGCGAAAGTCCTCCCGCGCGTCATCCTGCGTCTTGCTCATGAGCTGAGCTTCGACCAGGTTGAAGACGATCTCGCCGAAGTCGTCGGTGCGATCAATGCCCCACATGTGGAAGACGGTGCGGGCCAGCATGCCGAACTCGCGCAGGGCCAGGGCCCGGACGCCTTCAAGCAGTTCCGGTCCGGAGACATGATGCTTGCGATCGACGTTGGCCAGGTTCTCGCCTTCTTCAGGCGGTTCGCGGCCCAGGGTCTTCTGCGTGAAGTTCAGCGCCTTGAACAGGAACTCGTAGGCCTCGTAGGCATAGCGCGGGTCCTTGCGAACGACTTCTTCCAGCTTGGCGTTGAAGATGGTCATGATGAAAGGAATCTAGCAATTACCGTCCGCCGAAGCAACCACAATGCGTCACGCTGGCAATGCATCGCAGAGCCCGAAGCGTGAGCGCGTGTGCACTCGTGTGGCGTGCCGGTTGCTGACGTTGCCGCCAGATCTAGATCTGATACGCCGCACCGGGCAGACGCTGCTCTGGGCCGCGGATGCGCAGCGACGGTTTCTCCAGTGACACGACGGTGAACGGCTCGACGCGCTGCGTGAGCCAGACGTTGGAGCCGATGACCGCGTGATGGCCGATGACCGTGTCGCCGCCCAGGATGGTGGCATTGGCGTAAACGACGACCTCGTCTTCCAGCGTCGGGTGGCGTTTCATGCCGCGGATGATGTTGCCGGCTGCGTCGCGCGGGAAGCTGAGAGCGCCAAGCGTCACGCCCTGATAGAGCTTGACGTTCTTGCCGATGTCGCAGGTCTCGCCGATGACCACGCCCGTGCCGTGATCGATGAAGAAGCCGGGGCCGATACGGGCGCCCGGATGCAGGTCGATGCCCGTCTTGAAGTGGGCATGCTCGGTCATCATGCGTGGAATGAGGGGCACGCCGAGCAGCAGCAACTCATGGGCCAGCCGATAGATCGTGATGGCCTCGAGACCGGGATAGCAAAAGATGATCTCGTGATAGCCCTTGGCCGCCGGATCGCCGGCGAAAGCGGCCTGCACGTCTTCTTCGAGCAAGTAGCGGAGATCGGGCAGTTTCTTGAGGAACTCGACAGTCTTCTGCTGGGCGAGGGCCTCGAAGTCGCCGGCCGTTTTCTCCTGATAATCGTGCCGCAGGGCCCGCGTGATCTGCATGGTGAGCTTGTCGTGCAGACCATCGACGAGGTCGCCGACATGATACTCGACGTTGCCGATGTGCAGGTTCTGCCGGCGGACGAAGCCGGGATAGAGGATGTCCATCAGGTCGGCAACGATGTCGATGGTGACTTCGCGGTTGGGCAACGGCTTGTGGCCGAGGTGGTTGATGTGCCGGCACTCGGTGTAGGTCGCCACCAGCGCCTCGGTGATCTCGTGCAGCCCTTCCTTCAAGCGAATGTCCGTAGCCATGACAACCTCCACCGGCGCCTGCGTAGGGCACACGGCATTTTGCAAATTGCTCGTTGCGGGGGAAGAAGGAGAAGAGGCGATCCCGAGGAGGAACGACTGCCCCATGGCAAGCGTGCCGACCGTCACTGCCCGGTGACCGCCGGCTTACAGCCGCACCGTGGTTCGCCGCAAATGGTCAGGAGTCGGTTCACGGAGACCTCGCCGAGAAAAGGACGCAGTGAATTCTAGGGCCTCGCACAGCCCACGTCAATCAGCGTGTAATCGCCCCGAGTACATCTTCGGAAGTGAGTAACCGAAGTGTGAGGCAATTCCGTGTCGTGTCGCCGCGGTCGTGAAAGCTGGCGAATCCCTGCGGGCAAGGCAACTTGCCAAGATCTTCAGCTTGTCCTGCCACGGCTCTAGGCGGCACTTCGGAAGCAAAAAATTCCGCAGATTTTCTGATGTCACAAGCCGTTATGTAATTGCACGTTGTGACGACAGACGTATGACAGGCCAATTCATGGCCCAGCGTTTGCTAATTCCTGTGGCATAAGCCGTTGGTCTCGGTTGGCTATGGGAGAGGTGGCCTGCCGGGAACACGGCTTTTTTTGTTTCGAGGAAGCTGGCGGGGAGGCGGCACGCAGTCTCCTCCCCGCTTTGCATGCTCGTCGATTACTGCTTGGGTGTCGGATTCGCCGGAATGGCTCGGCGCAACTCTTCGACTTCGCGGAGCAGGCGATCGAGTCGGGCACGCAACTCGTCGGGCGAGGGCGCCGCCTTGCGAGCGTCGATGCCCGTGATCTTGCCGTCGACAATCTTCAGAATGAGATTCCGCGGTATCTCTATTTTCTTGGCGGGCGTGCCGAGAATGATGGCCTTCTTGGCGGTGCCGTCTGGGGCCAGCTTCAGCTCGAGGTGCATGGGCATGGCGCCACCGCCGGGGCCGCCTTTGAGTTGGGCAAGGCGTTCTCGCGCCCGCGCTAGCTTGGCTTGCGTTTCCGCTAGCTTGCGGCGTTGCTCGGCAGCCTGAGCTTCCAACATCCCTACAGCTTGGACAAGATTCTCGGCCTCCTCGCGCTGGGCCTTGGCCTGCTTGTTAGGCAATGGCTTGACCTGTTGCTTCTCGGCCAAGAGTTTCAGGGCCCGTTTCAGCAGCTCGATGGCCTCCTTGTCCGGAGCGCCGTCGCCGCCGAGCAGGATTTCGAACGAGCCGGCACCACCATCGACTTGCAGATTGATGACGCCGCGCAACTCTTTCTTGTCCGCCTGCTGGGCGCGGATCGGCAGCAGCGGCAGCGCCAGCAGGCCGATCGCCAGCAGAGCGGCGCATCCGGCCCAGGTGAGCGAACGGCGTTTGTGTCCCGTCATGATCATGGTCAATCTCCTGCGTAAATGGGAAACTTGCCCGATGCCGCTGGCCGAGACCGGCAGCGGCACGCGGGTCCTGGAGAGAAAAGCCACGGTTTCCAGCAGAGCCAGCGCGTAGGCGCGTTCGGCCCCTTCGATGGTCGCGATCACCCAGGCATCGCAACATTGCTCCTCGGCTTCACGGAGTTCCGCACGGGCCCACCACACGGCCGGATGCCACCAGTACAGCGCCGTCACGACCATCTCCAGCGGCCGCACCCAGTGGTCGCGCCGCTGCCAGTGCGCCAGTTCGTGCAAGATGATGGTGCGCAACTGCTCGCGGTCGAGGCGCGGCAACAACTCCACGGGCAACAGCACGCGCGGGCGGGCGCCCAGCCCCCACAGCATCGGTGACACCGTCCCAGGCACCAGGCAGACTTCGGGATGGCGCGCCAGCTTGAGACGCCGCGCCAGCTCGGCCGTGATTTCTTCCACTACGCCCTCCGCCGGACGCGCGAAACGCAGCAGACGCCGAAAACGAACGATCGACCTCGCCATCCACGCCAGCACGCACACCGAGCCGGTTAGCCAGACAATCACGATCGGCAGCTTCCAGGAGCTGAGCGAGCCATGCGTCGCAGCATCCTCGGCGGCCACGGCATCAAATGGTTCAACCGCCGGATTTCGGGCCTGATCCACAAGCAAGTTCACGGCGGGTGCAGCCCGGTCCAGCATCAGGAACGCCGGGACGACAACTTCGTCGGCCGGCTCGGCGAACCACGGCAGCGGCACCGTTACCAGCGGCGGAGTGACCAGCTTGACGAGCACGACAAGCCAGACGCCGTGGGCGAACGCCGAACGCCGGTAGACGCGGCACACCACCGCCGCCAGCACCGCCAGCGCCGTCGCCATGGCGGCATTGCTCAGGGCAATCTCCAGCAGGTCCGTCATGCCTGGCCCTCCCAGATCTCCCGGGTTCATCAAACGGTCGGCTTCCTTGGCCTCTTGCGGGCGTCGAGATCGTCCACCAGTTTGAGGAGGTCGCGCAGCTCGTCGGTGGTGATGCCCTTGGCGCGCACCAGGTTGGTGAGCAACGGCTGCAAGGAGCCGCCCCCCATCTTGTCCACGAGCGCCGTCAATTCGCGGCCGATGATGTCGTCGCGGGCGACGCTGGCCTTGAATAGATAGACGCCGCCGCGCCGCTGGCGGCGCACGCAGCCCTTGCCCTCGAGGCGCTCGAGGAACTTGTGAACGGTCGCGTATTCCGAGGCGCCGCCGCTGGGATACAGCGCGCGGGCCAGCTCACGGATGGATGCGGAACCACGCTCCCACAAGAGCTGCAGCACCGCCCATTCGCCGTCGGTGACCCTGGGCGGGAGTTGCTCCCTGCCTGCCATGCCCTGCCTCCTCACTAGACAGCTTGTCTACAAGACGAGTATAGACAAGTTGCCTAACAAGACAAGAGCAAAAGCCAGTAGCGGTCCGCTTTTAGCTTGCAGCGGTTTCGCTGTCGATAATCGGCTGATTCCTTACAATGGTGACCGGGACACGGCGCGTGCATCGCCATTCATGCGGAGACCGGAGACACCGATGGAAGTTGCCAAGCTGCTGCAGGACCTCGTGCGTCTGCCGAGCGTCAACCCGATGGGCCGGGACTTGCCGGAGGAGATCACGCTCGAGCACCGTGTGACAGCCTACCTGGAGGGCTTCTTTCGCGACCTGGGCGTGCCGTGGGAGCGGCAGACCATCGCCCTTGGGCGAGACAATATCGTGGCGCGCTGTGATGTCCCCGGCGCGACACGCACCATCATGCTCGAAGCGCATCAGGACACGGTGCCGATCGACAACATGATCATCGAGCCCTTCGGCGCGAAGATCGAGAACGGCCGGCTCTATGGCCGCGGGGCGTGCGACATCAAGGGGGGCATGGCCTGCATGCTCTGGGCATTCGCGCGCGTGGTGAAGGACAAGCCGCGCGGCGCCGCCAACGTCATCATGGCCTGCAGTGTCGATGAGGAACACACGTTTCAGGGCGTCAAGGTGCTGGCGGGCAAGGGCCCGAAGGCCGACTTCGCCGTCGTCGCCGAGCCGACGCAGCTCAATATCGTGCACGCGCACAAGGGCGTGGTCCGCTGGAACGTCACCACCACGGGCCGCTCCTGCCATAGCTCCAGTCCCGAGCGCGGCGTCAACGCCGTCTATCGCATGGGCCGCGTCCTGCAAGCCATCGAGCGCTATGCCGAGCACCTGCGCGGCACGCGCGTCGATCCGCTGCTGGGGCCGGCCACGCTCAGCGTCGGCATGATCGCCGGCGGCACCAGCGTCAACACCGTGCCGGACCGATGCCGCATCGAGGTCGATCGCCGCGTCGTTGCCGGCGAAGACCCGGACAAGGCGCCCGATGAACTGATGGCCTATCTGAAAGACAAGGGCAACCTCGATTTCGCGGTGGAATGCGAACGGCCATGGATGTCGAAGGGAGCGCTGTCGCCGAAGCTGTCGGGCGAATTGACAAAGCTCCTGGGCAATGCAATTAATTCCGTCGTCGGCAAGCACGAGGTGCAGGTCGTTCCCTACGGCACCGACGCGAGCACGCTGGCCGACGCCGGCATCCCGTCGGTGGTCTTCGGCCCGGGCGACATTGCCTGCGCCCACACCAAGGACGAGTGGGTGCCGCTCGACGAGGTCGAGAAGGCGGGGGAGATTCTGTATCGGCTGGCGTGCTCCACTTAGCTGGCGTGCTCCACGCATTCGTAAGATTTGCGGATTAAGGAACGGAGCCACGCGTCCCCGGTCACAACTTGGCGCCTTCCGGCACTTCCAATCCCGACACGCGGCACGACCGGCACGACCCGTAGGCCGCGGGAAACGGCGGATTGACATTTCGTTGTCGCTATTGACAACCCCATGTCAAATGAATAAAGCTAGTTGGGGGGAAAGCCTGCCTGACATGCTAATCTCCCGTCTGCCGACTCGCGACTTCCGCCTGGCAAGGGCGGGAACTCCTTAGGGCCCTTCGCAGATCATGCCAACCCGTCTGACGAAGGATTCAGGGAACCTCCTTGCTGGGCGTTTTTTTGTTTTCTCGCTTGATGACAAGTCGTTGCTCATCATTTAAACTATACGCCGGATGAAGTGCGGCTCCCGGAAGGCGCGTGCCTTTCGCGAGCAACGCCCTGTCGAGCGTCGGGCCCGAGGCCCGACCTGCGTGGACCCCCATTGGGAGGAAACATCCGTGAGCATCGTACGCGTGGGTTTGGCCGAGACCAAGAAGTTCTCCGACGGTTACGACGCCATTTTCGGCAAGAAGAAGGCCGGCGAGTCCGCCCAGACCAAGAGTGCCCAGGCCAAGAGCCAGGGCGGCAAGAAGAAGAAAGCCAAGAAGGCCAAGAAGAAATAGACGGCTGCCATTCTCCCGGCCCACGAACCCCCACGACGGGACCGGCGTATGAACCCTAGAGGCAAAGTGGACCTTCTCGACCCCCTGACGAGCTGCTCCGATGAGGAGCTGCTGGTGAGTTTCCGTCGCGGGCAGCGCGAGGCGTTCGGGGTGCTGGTCCGGCGTTACCAGGGCGAACTGTACGGCTACCTGTGCCGCTACCTGGGCGACCGCACGCTGGCCGAGGATGTCTTTCAAAACACCTTCTTGCAGGTGTTCACAAAAATCGGCCAGTACGAGCAGGGCCGGCCGGTGCGGCCGTGGCTGTACACCATAGCCACCCACCAGGCCATCGACGCCTTGCGACGCGTCGGACGCAACCAGGCGCTGAGCCTCGAGCAAGGACGCGAGGACGGCAGTGGCGAGGAATTGAGCCACCTGTTCGACCTTGTCGAGAGCCGGCACGCCGGACCCATCGACCAGGCCCAGGGAGAGGAGCGTCGGCAGCGGGTTCGCGCCAGCGTCGATCGCCTGCCGGACTTCCTCAAACAGGTGGTCATCCTGGCTTACTACCAGGGCTTGAAATACAAGGATATCGCGGACATCATGGGCATCCCGGTGGGGACGGTGAAGTCCCGCCTGCATGCTGCCTTGATGCGCCTGCAGGAAGCCTGGTCGGAAGTATCCGCGTTGCGCGAACCGTGAAGCCAAGCAGCGAGTGTAACATCGCCATGGAAAAGAACCTGATCGGCTACCTTTTGAACTGTCTGGACGAGCCGGCGCAGCGCGAGGTGGAAGCATATCTCGCGGCTGATGCGGCCGGCCGGGAGAAGCTGGAAAAGCTGCGTCGTGCCCTGGAACCGCTCGAGGCGGACCGTGAGCCGCCTCAGCCGCCGGCCGACCTGGTCTACCGGACGCTGGGCCGCGTGGCGGAGTATTGCAGCCAGACACTGCCGCGCGCACCGGTGACGGCGCGGCCAAGCGGCGCGGAGCGACCCTTCTGGCGCCGCGCCGACGTGGTGGCCGCCGCCGCGGTGATCTTGCTGGCTGTCGGCATCGGCGTGCCTGCACTCTTCAACCTGCGCGATCGCACCAACATTGAATGCCGCGAGAACCTGCGTGTCTTCCACTCCGGCCTCAAAACCTATCACGACCAGAAAGGCCACTTCCCGAACGTCCATGCCGAGGCCCCGCACAATGCCGCCGGCATGATGATCCCCATGCTCATCGACGCGGGCGTTCTCAAGCCGGATGTCAGCGTCCGCTGCCCGGGCAACGGTCCAGGCAAGCCGTGCCCGCATACCTATGATCAGCTCAAGAACATGAGCCGTGCGGAGTTCCTCAAGCACGCCCGGTCGCTGGCGCCCTGCTACGCCTATTCGCTCGGCTTCCGGGACGATGGGAGCTATCATCCGCCGACTTATAACCAGGACAAGGCGGCGCGCTTGCCGCTCATGAGCGACCGGCCGCCGTACGATCCGGACTCCGATGACAACAGCCCCAACCATGCCGGCAGGGGACAGAACATTCTCTTCCAGGATGGCCATGTCGAGTTCATGACCACACGTTCGCTGCCGTTCGACAACGACATCTACAAGAATCACAGGGGCAAGATCGCTGCCGGTGTCCGCGCAGACGACGGCGCCATGGGGCCAAGCGATTCCGAACCATAGGACTCCCGCCGGCCGTCGATGTAGCCCGAGTCCAGGTCCTTGCCAGCCTGCCGTTTCGTGTAGCACGCATTTCCAGTTCGGTGCGACCGGCGCACGCGAATTCCACGCTACATTCGCCGTGCGGTCCTCAATAAAATGATGGCGGTGAATCCCAGCGCTTTCGCCAGCCGGCGGCCCGGGACATCAAGTCAGGTTTGGGGCACGCCGTTGTCGCGGCATTTCCGCACAGGTCACGGACTGCCAACGGCGGGAGGTGGGCACCTTGCCTAAACACGCGTTGCGGCTGCTTGAATACGGCGTGGCCGCTCTTGCCGTCAGCGTGGCCGTCCTGGTGCGCTGGCTGATTGATCCCTGGATAGGCGACTACTTGCCGCTGGCCACTCTTTTCGGCGCCGTGGCGGTTGCAGTCTGGGTCGGGGGCTATCGGCCAGCCATACTCGTCGTCATCGTCGGCTTCCTGGCAAGCAAGTACCTGTTCATCGAACCGCGGGGCACGATCGCTGTTTTCGGCGTTCGTGAAACCATCGGACTGATCACGTATGGCGTTTCGTGTGCCGTGATCATCGGCTTCGGAGAGGCGCTGCGTTCCGGCCGCCGCCGGCTGGAGCGCGAGCGCGAAAAGACCAGGCAAAGCGATATTGCCCGGCAGGCGGCATTGCACCAGCTCGAGATCGTGACGGAGAGCCTGGCGGCACCGGTGACGCGCTGCCGTCGCGACTTCACTTATCTCTGGGTCAACCGCCCTTATGCCGCCTGGTTCGGACGTTCGCCGAAAGACATGATCGGCCGTCCCATCGCAGACATCATCGGCATGCAGGCGTTCACGCAATTGCGCCCCAGCTTCGAGAAGGTGCTTGCAGGCGAAGTCGTGCGCTACGAGCAACAGGTTCATTTTCAGGGCATCGGCCTGCGCTGAGTCAACGCCGTGTACGCGCCAACGCTGGACGCGGGCGGCACGCCCGACGGCTGGGTGGCACTGGTCCTGGACATCACCGAGCGGCGACGAATGGAAGAGGCGTTGCGGCAGAGCGAGGAGCGCTTTGCCCGCTTCATGCAATCACTTCCGGGCCTTGCCTGGATCAAGGACCTGCATGGCCGCTATGTCTACGTCAACGACGCTGCCGCCAGTGCGTTCAATTGCCCGCCGGACAGATTGCTCGGCAAGAGCGACGATGACCTTTTCCCGCCGCAGACCGCGGCGCAATTCAAGCAGAATGACCAGAAGGCGCAGACCAGCGACAAGGGCATACAGGTCATCGAAAAGCTGGAACAGGCCGATGGCATCGTTCATCACTCGATCGTCAGCAAGTTCCCGATCCTGGGGCCCGAGGGAAGCCCGGCCTTCATCGGCGGCATGGCGATCGACATTACCGATCGGTTGCGGGCCGAAGAAGTGCTGGCCGACTCCGAGGAGCGATTCCGCCAGTTTGCGGAGAACATCAGCGAAGTCTTCTGGATGAGCAACCTGCAGACGACGAAGCTTCTGTACATCAGTCCCGCCTACGAAAAGGTCTGGGGCCGAACCTGTCAGAGCCTTTACGAGTATCCCAGGTCGTTTCTGGAAGCCATTCATCCCGACGATCAGGAACGGGTGCGGACGATTATCCTGGAGAAACATGCGCTCGGCGAATCGACCGACACGGAATACCGCGTGGTCCGACCGGACGGCAGCGTGCGCTGGGTCTGGGATCGGGCTTTTCCGGTAAGAGATGCAGACGGTCGAGTCTACCGGATGGCCGGTATCGCCGAGGACATCACGGAGAAAAAGAAAGCGGAAGAGGAGTTGAAGGAAGCCGACCGCCGCAAGGATGAGTTCTTGGCGACGCTGGCGCACGAGCTGCGCAATCCACTGGCTCCCATCCGAAATGCCACCTACGTGCTGCGCCTGGCAGAACTGGCCGATGCCGAGTTGCAAGGCGCCCGGGACATCATCGACAGGCAGGTTCAGCAGATGGTCCGGCTCATTGATGACCTGCTCGATATTTCGCGAATCACGCGGGCAAAATTGCAACTTCGCAAGGAGCGGGTCGAACTGGCGGCTGTGGTGCGCGTGGCCACCGAAGCCGCCCGCCCGCTGATCGACGCCCAGGCACATGCGTTGACGATCACTCTGCCGCCGGAGCCGATCCATCTCGAGGCCGACCCGACGCGTCTGGCCCAGGTCATCTCGAATCTTCTCAACAATGCCGCCAAGTATACCGAGAAAGGTGGCCGGATCTGGCTGACCGCCGAGCGGCAAGACCGAGACGTCGTGCTGGCGGTGCGAGATACCGGCATCGGCATCGCCTCCGAGCAACTGGCACACGTATTCGAGATGTTCTCGCAGGTGACGCCGGCCCTGGAGCGGTCCCAGGGAGGACTCGGCATCGGACTGGCCCTGGTGCGCGGATTGGTGGAACTGCACGGCGGCAGCGTCGCCGCCCGGAGTGCCGGCCCCGGCAAGGGCAGCGAGTTCACGGTCCGGCTGCCGATCGTCGAAACGCCGGTATCGCCGCCGGAGCCGGGCACGGATGGCAAGCAGCGCCGCGCCGGACCGCGTCGCCGTATCCTCATCGCCGACGACCTGCGCGACTCCGTGGAGAGTCTGGCGATGTTGCTGCGGCTGACGGGGCATGACATCCAGACCGCCAACGACGGTCTTGAGGCGGTGCAATGCGCGGCGACTTTCCGCCCCGATGTCGTGCTGCTGGATATTGGTATGCCGAAGATGAACGGCCTGGAAGCCGCACGCTATATCCGGCAGCAGCCCTGGGGCAAGGAGATGCTCCTCATCGCCCTGACCGGCTGGGGACAGGAAGACAACAAACGTCAGACCGCGGAGGCCGGCTTCGATCACCACTTCACGAAGCCGGTGGACGCTTCCGTTCTGGAGAATCTGCTGGCGCGGCTCTAGAAAGCCAAGAGTCTCTGAGCAGGTTATGGGAGGGCGAGGCTCCTGCCGAGCCGAGGAGCGACAAGAGCCATTTTGGTTCACGGCTCGGCAGGAGCCCCGCCCTCCCACGACATCAAATTGGCTCGATCAACCGGAGAGAACCCGGCTATATTGTTCATTGTTCGGAAGAAGATGAGTCAACGCGAAAGGAGCACGGCATGAGTTCCTTCAATCGTCGGCAACTACTCGGCGGACTGGCCGGTGTGAGTGCGGCCGCTGCCGTTGCCCAGACGCACGCCGGCGCTCCGGGGCAACGCCGGGATCGTGACCGCATCGCCACGGAAAACAAGCGGCCGGGCACCACCGACTGGCAGCTCACCTACACGCGCGTCGATCCCAAGACGCGTTTTCGCTCGCCGCGCATCGAGGGCTACGTCAACAAGCAGAGCGTGCGCACCGGCGACAGTCTCGACATTTTCGTCAGCACCAATCCGCCGGCGCGGTTCGTCATCGACTTTTATCGCATGGGTTACTACCAGGGTCGCGGCGGCCGGCACCTGCGCCGGCTTGGGCCGTTCAAGGGACAGGTGCAAGCCACGCCGCCGGTGGCCGCCCAGCGCTTGCGTGAATGTCAGTGGGAGCCGTGCGCGACACTGCGTATCCCGCCGGACTGGCCCAGCGGCGTCTACCTTGGCAAGCTGTCCGGCGTCGAGCATCGCTACCAGAGCTACGTGATCTTCATCGTCCGCGACGACCGCCCTGCCGACTTCCTCTTCCAGTGCAGCGACAACACCTGGCAGGCCTACAACGCCTGGCCGGACAGCTACTCGCTGTACCACAACGATCGCAAGGACCGCCTCGTCCTCGTCAGCGGCGTCAAGGTCAGCTTCGACCGGCCGTACGGCAAGTACGTGCAGATCTTTGACAATCCGCTGTCACAAGGCTCCGGCGAGTTCCTGCTCTGGGAGTTTCCGCTCGCCTTCTGGATGGAGCAGCACGGCTACGACGTCACCTATTGCTCCAATAGCGATCTGCACAACGACGTGAAGTGCTTGACGCGTTGCAAGGCGTTCCTGTCGGTGGGGCATGACGAGTACTGGAGCCGTGAAATGTACGACCACGCGATGCAGGCCATTCGCGAGGGGGTGAATGTGGCGTTTCTTTCGGGCAACACCTGCTGCTTCGTTGCGCCATTCTTCGCATCGAGCCGCAAGGCGGCCAACCGCATCATCACCCGCGCGGGCCGCTACGGCGGCATTCGCGCCAACGAGAAGGCCTACATGGCCGACCTGCCCGTGGTCGCGCCCAGCGAGGCCACTCTCATCGGCGCGCAGACGGTGTCGCCATTCAACGGCTCCGGCGACTGGATCTGTACCCGGCCGGACCACTGGCTGTTCACGGGCACCGGCATGCGCAAGGGCGACGGCATTCCCGGTCTGGTCGGCTGGGAGTTCCACGGAGATCCGGCCAGCATCCCCGGCCTGGAAGTCGTGGCCGAGGGGCCGACCACCAACAGCGGCGACCGCGATGCCCGCTACACCGCCACCGTCGATCCCGGCCCGAAGAACAACTTCGTCTTCAACGCCTCGACGATATTCTGGTCGCAAGGATTGTCTGCGCCCCCCGGACACATGCCGCCTCATTCGCATTACGGCCGACCGCACGGCCCCGACCCGCGCGTCCAGCGCATCACCCGCAACCTGCTGGATCGTTTTCGCGGCTGAGTCGCCTGCAGAGGGAGAGGATCGCCGCGTGACATGCAGGCGCGACAGGGCTGCTCGCTGAATACCCATCCTCGGATAACCGGAAACGGCGGTAGGACCTGGATGTTGTGCCTTCTATGATAACATTCTCTCTGGCAAGCGTTCATCGCCGAAAAATGACGAGGTCAACCATGCTCCGACATCTCCTCTGCCTTGGTCTCCTGCTGTGTCTTGCCACCTCCGCCCACGCCGAGGATCGCCGCCCGTGGCAAGCCGGCGTTGCCAAGATCATCATCACGCCGGAAAAACCGATGTGGATGTCCGGCTATGCCGGGCGCGACAAACCGGCGACCGGCAAGCTGCACGATCTATGGGCCAAGGCGCTGGTAATCGAGGATCCGCGCGGCAAGCGTGGCGTGCTGGTCACGCTCGACCTCATCGGTCTCAACCGGGAAATATCCCAGTCCATCTGCCGGCAGCTCATGAAGAAGTACAAGCTCGAGCGCGACGGCATCATTCTGTCGAGTTCGCACACGCACACCGGGCCTGTCGTCCATTCCAATCTCAACGTCATGTTCTTTCTCAACAAGGAGGAGCAGGAGGCCGTGCTCGAATACGCACGGTTGCTGGAAAAGCGGATCGTGCACGTGGTGGGAGATGCTGTTGGCAAGCTGGCGCCGGCCAAGCTGGCGTGGAACATCGGCACGGCCGGCTTCGCCGTCAATCGCCGCAACAACAAGGAAGCCGACGTCCCCATGCTGCGCGAGAAGGGGCTGCTGAAAGGGCCCAATGATCACGACGTGCCGGTGCTGACCGTCACGGATGGCAGAGGCAAGCTGACGGCCATTGTCTTTGGCTACGCCTGTCATTCGACAGTGCTGCCGTTCTTCGAGTGGTCCGGCGATTATCCCGGCTTTGCGCAGATCGAGCTGGAGCAAGCGCATCCCGGAGCCATCGCCATGTTCTGGGCCGGGTGCGGCGGCGACCAGAATCCGCTGCCGCGCCGCACCGTGCCGCTGGCGCGGAAATACGGCAAGGAGCTGGCCGACGCCGTGGACGCCGTGCTCGCCAAGCCCATGAAGGCCATCGACGGCAACCTGACCATGTCTTACGCCGAGATTGATCTGCCTTTCGCCGAGTTGCCCACGCGCGAGCAACTTGTCAAGGACACCGAATCGACGAACAAATACGTCGCCAATCGCGCTCGGTTGCTACTGGAGAAGCTCAAGAAGCAGGGTTCGCTGCGCGGCAGCTATCCGTATCCGGTGCAAGCCTGGCAGCTCGGCCCGGATGTGACGCTGGTGACGCTGGGCGGCGAGGTCGTCGTCGATTACGCGCTGCGGGTCAAGAAGGAATTGACGCCCGGCACGACCTGGGTCATGGGCTACGCCAACGATGTGATGGCCTACATTCCATCGCTGCGCGTGCTGAAGGAGGGCGGTTACGAGGGCGGCGGCGCCATGATATACTACGGGCTGCCCACGGTATGGGGGCCGACCGTGGAGGAACGAATCATGGAGGCGGTGCACGCGCGGGCGAAGAAGGTTCGGGGACAGTAGCGCGTCTCGGCTGACAAGCTGGCAGCGTGTCGCCACGTAGCCACAAGCTGCCAGCTTGTAAGCTCGGAGTGTCCCCGCTGTCACGGCGATGCGCCATTGCAAAGGCTGACAAGCTGGCAGCTTGTCGCCACGTTGGAGACAGCCATGCCCATGAAACTCACCGTCGTCGAAGGTCCGGACAAGGGCCGGGTGTATCAGGTCTGCGAGGGTTACGCCCTGCTGCTGGGCCGTAGCCGGCATGCCAACACCACCTTCAACGACATGCGCATCTCGCGCGTGCATTGCGAGGTGGACCTGCGCGGCAATCGGGTGTTTGTCACCGACCTGGATAGCAACGGCGGCACGTTCATCAACGGCAAGCGCGTCGGCGAGGCGCAGATCAAGCCCGGCGACGTCATCAACATCGGCGACACGCACCTGCGGCTCGACACCTTCGGCATCCACGAGGACAAGACGCTGGTGCCGCCGCCCAGGGCGGAGGTCCTCACCTCCGAGCGCCTCGGAGAGCTGCGCGGCAAACGGCTGTCGCACTTCGACGTCGGCGACGTCGTCGCCAAGGCGCAGTCCGGCCTCGTCTTCAAGGCCCACGACTTCAAGGGCGATCGCACCGTGGCCTTGAAAGTCCTGTGGCCGGAGTTCTCGAAGAACGAGGACGAGATGGCTCGCTTCGTTCGGGCCATGCAGACGATGATGCCCTTGCGGCATGAGCATCTGGTTGCGCTGCACGGCGCCGGCAAGACCGGGCCGTATTGCTGGGTGGCCATGGAGTTCGTCGAGGGCGAAAGCCTGACGCAGGTGATCGAGCGCATCGGCGCGGCCGGCATGCTCGACTGGCGTACGGCGCTGCGCGTGGCCGTCCACGTTGCCCGCGCCTTGAAGTTTGCCCACGATCAAACGATCATCCATCGCAACATCACGCCGCAGAACATCCTCGTGCAGTCCAGCGACAAGACCGCCAAGCTAGGCGACCTGATGCTGGCCAAGGCGCAGGAAGGCGGCCTGGCCGAGCAGATCACCAAGCCGGGGCAGATGCTGGGCGATGTTCGTTACATGTCGCCGGAACGCACCACGGGGGCGACCAACATCGACGGCCGATCGGATATTTACAGCCTGGGAGCAACGGTCTATGCGCTGCTCACGGGCCGCGTGCCATGCGAAGGCAAGTCGCTTGTGGAGACGTTGCAAAAGATCCGCGGCGAGGTACCCGCCCTGCCCAAGAAATTCCAGATGTCCATCCCGGACCTGTTCCAGGGCATCGTCATGAAGATGCTTTCCAAGCGGCCGGAGGAACGCCACCAAACAGCGACACTTCTGCTCGCCGATCTGGACAAGGTGATCAAGTATCAGGGGGTGAAGGTGTGACGAGCGAGGACCGCCGGACACGTGATACAAACGCCGTCGCCGCTGCGGCCGCCCCTTCCAGGAAGGAATTCTTCCCGTGCCAGAAATACACGGCCGCCGACCAGCGTGACCCGGCCCGATCGGAGCGTCGCCAGTCCAGATGGCAGCCGTCTCCCAGCAAATGATCTCTGAAATCGAAAAAGATCGATTCACCCCCGGCGGCACCCGGGAATTGCTGCAGCTGGCCTGGCCGTTGGTCCTGAGCAATAGCTTCTGGACCATGCAGGTGACAGTGGACCGCATTCTGCTTGGCTGGTCCAGCAGCGACGACATGGCGGCATCGACGGCGGGGACGTGGCTGTTCTGGATCCCGGTGGCGCTTTTGCAGAACACTGCGGGCTATGCCACCACCTTCGTCGCCCAGTACACGGGGGCGGGGCAGCCGCACCGCGTCGGCCCGGCCGTCTGGCAGGCGATCCTGTTCAGCGTCATCACGGGGCTGGCGTTTCTCGGCTTCCTGCCGTTCATCGACAGCATCATCGCCCTGGGCGGACATTCGCCGCGCTTGCAAAAGCTGGAGACGATCTTCTGCGAGTGCCTGTGCTTCGCGGCGTTGCCGTTCGTGTTGACGGCGGCGGTGAGCAGCTTCTTCGCCGGCCGCGGCGATAGCCGCACCGTGCTGCTCATCAACGCCGTCGGGCTGGTCGTCAACGGCGTGCTGGATTACGCGTGGATCTTCGGCCACTGGGGTTTCCCGGCGATGGGTATCGCCGGCGCGGGCTGGGCAACGGTGGCCGGCACGTCGGTGTCGGCGGTCCTGGCACTCGCCCTGATGCTGCGTGCCCGTCATCGCGCGGCCTACGACAGCGCCGACTGGCGCTTCAACGGCGCGCTGTGTCGCCGGCTCATGAAGTTCGGGCTGCCCAACGGCCTGCTGGGCGCCCTCGACGTGCTGGCCTTCACCGTGTTCTTCTTCCTGGTCGGTCGCCTGGGCGAGGTCGAGTTCGCGGCCAGCAGCATCGCCCTCACGCTCAACATGATCTCCTTCCTGCCGGCGTTCGGCCTCGGCCAGGCGATCAGCGTGCTGGTCGGCCAGCGTCTCGGCGAGAATCGCCCCGATCTCGCGGAGCGGACCACCTGGACGGGCCTGTGGCTAGCTTTCATCTACATGAGCGTGGTCGCCGGCATCTACCTGCTGATGCCGGATGCGCTGACGCGACTATTTGAAAGCGACGAGGATCCGGCCAAATGGGGGCAGATCGCGCCGCTCGTGCCATTCCTGCTGCGATTCATCGCCGTGTACTCGCTGTTCGACGGCGTCAACCTGGTGTTCTCGTTCGCGCTGCGCGGCGCGGGCGATACGCGGTTCGTCACCACGGTCGCCGTGGCGCTGGCCTGGCCGGTCATGGTCGTGCCGACCTGGGCGGTGTGCGCGTACGGCTGGGGCCTGACCTGGGCCTGGACCTTCGTCACCACATACATCCTGCTGCTGGCCGTTGTCTACTGGCTGCGCTTCCGCCAGCGGCGCTGGCAATCGATGCGCGTCATCGATATGAAACTGACGAGTGGCGCCGCACCGTCAGGCGCGCCGGAGCGTGAGCGACCGTAGCAGGTTCGCACATGATCTCGGGTCGCTCACGCTCCCGGCTCGCCAGGAGGAGAAGCTCAATTGTTCCACTGCATTGGCGAGGGTTACATCGCCCGCACCACGGAAGGCCGTCGCGCCATTGCCGCCGGCTCGCGCTGCGTCGTCACCGCCGCCGGCGACTTGCTGTGCTCCTTCATGTTCACGGCGGCGCTGGCGCGCAACGACTTCCTGCCGGTCTTGTTTCGCTCGCGCGACGGCGGCGAGACCTGGCATGAGCAGGGTCCCATCTGGCCGGCGCTGGCGGAGCGCTGGTCGATCTTCGCCTCGATCAGCCGGGACGCGGTGGGGCAGCGCTATCTCTTCGGCAGCCGTTGCCCCGTCGAGCAACCGGGCGAATCGTTCTGGTGCGACGCGACGCAGGGATTGAAGCAGAACGAGCTGATCTGGGCACGTTCGACGGACCACGGCGTCACCTGGACTGAGCCGGCCGTCATCCCGATGCCGGTTGCGGGTGCGGCCGAGGCGCCGGGAGCGCTGTGTGTCACCCGCACCGGCCGCTGGCTCGGCGTCTACTCGCCGTACAACACCTTCGATCCCGCGCTCAAGGTCGAGCAGAATCAGGTCATGGTCGTTTTCAGCGATGATCACGGCCGATCGTGGCGGCACACGGCGATGCTGCGCTTCGCCGAGGAGCGCTCCGGCGGCGCGGAGGCCTGGATCGTCGAATTGGCCGACGGCCGGCTGCTCGGCACGGCCTGGCACATCAACCACGCGCAGGGCGACGACTTTCCCAATGCCTACGCACTGTCACTCGACTGCGGTCAGACGTGGCAGCCGACGCGCTCGACCGGCGTCATGGGCCAATCCACGGCGCTGGCGGCGTTGCCCGACGGCGGCGCCCTGTTTATCTACAATCAACGCAAGCATGGCGCGCCCGGGGTCTGGCTCGCGGAAGTCCAGCCGACGGCCGACGCCTTCGGGATTCGCAGCAACGAGATCATCTGGCGGGCAGCGACGCCCACGCAGAGCGGCTCCTCCGGGCAGCACGAGGAATGGCACGACTTTGCGTTCGGCGAGCCGTCCGTCACCGTGCTGCCGGACGGCAATCTGCTGGTCACGCTCTGGTGTATCCAGCCCGATGGCTGCGGCATACGCTATTTGAAACTTCGCAAGGTACCCTAGCCGTATGTGTTTACGTTTCGCGAACGCGCGACCGTGACACGTGACCACCGCGAGAGCGACGCATGACGGAAACCACAGCGGCCGATGCTCACTGCCCGCTCAGTGTGTCGCAGCAGACGCGCAACCTGCTCATCTTCGGCGCCAATATCAGCCTCATCTTCCTGGGCGCGCCCGTGCTGTACGTCGGCATCGGCCAGGGAGCACTCTGCCAGCGCTTGCAGGCCAGCGAAACGATCGCCAATCTGCCGACCACGATGTATTTCTGGATGACGCCGTTGCCCATTCTTGTAGCGTGGTACTTCTTCCAGGCACGGCTGGTGAAGCCGGTACTGGTCACGACGTTCCTGACAGTGGCGGCGGGCAGCGCCACGGTGGCCGGCGCGATTCTACTCACCCAGAGCCGCGAGATCATCATCACGCTGGTGGTGATCCACTCGGGGATGCTCGGCTGTGCCCTCGGCGTCGTCGCCAACTTTCAGTGGGAAGTGCTTGGCCGAGGTGTGACGCCGTCACGGCGCGGGCAGGCGCTGTCGCTGGCCTTTGGCGCAGGCCCCATCCTGGCCTTCGCGTCTTCGCTCGGGGCGCAAGCCATCATCGACAACATCGAGTATCCGTGGAGCTTCGCGACCCTGTTCGGAGCCACCGCACCGATCACCGGTCTGGCGGCGTTCCTGGCATCGCGCTTCGTGGTGCCGTTGCCGGAGCGTGAGCCCCCGCGGCCGGGGTTCGTCCGCGGCATCTTCGGCGGGCTGGGCGACTATCTGAGTCATCGACCGATCCTGTTCGCCGCCATGGCAACGCTGCTCGTTTCTTGCGGCTACAATGTGTTCACGAACCTGGGATTGTATACCAAGATCGCCGTCGGCACCCTGGCCGAGGAGTATCTGGGTTATCAGAGCGCCTTGCGATTCGGGTGCAAGGCGCTCGCGGGCGGCATGCTCGGCATCCTGACGCGCAACAATCCCAAGGTCGGCATGCTGGCCACCACGGCCTTCTGCCTAGCCAGCGTCATCTGGGTCGCGCTCGCGCCGGACATCTGGTTTCTCCTCAGCTTCGGCCTCATGGGCATGGGCGAGCTGTGGGGCGTCTACTTCCCCAATTACATCCTCAGCTGTTCCGAGAAGGATCGGATGCGGCGGAACATGGCGTTCACGAGCATGCTGTACTTTCCGTCCGGATTCGCGCCGATCTTCTATGGATACATCACAACCCGGATAGGCGACGAGTATGGCAAGCGCGTTGGTTTCGAAGCGAGCTTCATGCTCTCCATCGCCGTGCTGACCGTTACGTTGCTGCTGATCCTGATCGCCCTGCCGATGCGGCCCCCCCGGCGCACGGTTGTGCCGATCGAATGATGCAGGGCGGGCGCCGGCGTCGCCGACCGTGTGGCGAGCGACCGAGGCGGCCGCATTCAATCGGTTTGCATGCCCCACTTGGCCAGCTTGTCGCGGAGGGCGTCAGCGGAGATACCGAGCTTCTTGGCAGCGGCGGCGACATCACCCTTGGTTTCCGCCAGGGCGTCGCGAACCTTGTCCTGCTGCTTCCATTGCTGGATGTTGCGGTAAAGGGTGCGCTCGCCGATGCCGAGGCATCGGGCGGCTTCCTCGCGGTTGCCTTCTGTTTTTTCCAGGGTCTTCTCGACGTAGTAGCGATCGATCTCCGCCAGTGGCCGGCCGACGAGCGCGTCGGGGCCGCCCCTGTCCGCCGTGCCGATGCGGAAGCGCTGCAGGGTGTCGCCCTCCTGCAAATCGTCGAGGTTGAGGATGCCGTCCTGGTCCTGAACGACCATGCTCTCGATGAGATTGCGCAGCTCACGGACGTTGCCGGGCCAGTCGTGGGCGGTGAAAGCCCGGCGCAGCGGCTCGGCCAGGCTACGCACCTGCTTGCCGTGTCGTTGATTCATCTCTTGCAAGAAGTGTGCAGTCAGGAGCGGCACATCGTCGCGGCGCTCGCGCAGGGGCGGCAGCTTGATCGTCACGACCTTGAGGCGGAAGTACAGGTCCTGGCGAAAGGTTCCGGCGGCCACCGCCGCCTCCAGGTCGCGATTGGTCGCTGACAGGAGCCGCACGTTCACCTTGATGGGTTCGTTGCTGCCGATGCGGAAAACTTCCTGGTTCTCGAGGACGCGCAGCAGCTTTGCTTGCAGCGACATGGGCATGTCGCCGACCTCATCGAGAAACAGTGTGCCATTGTGGGCATGCTCGAAGCGGCCCTTGCGGAGGCGTTCCGCCCCGGTGAAGGAGCCCGGCTCATGGCCGAACAGCTCATCCTCGAGGAGATTCTCGTTGAGGGCGGTGCAGTTCATGGCCACGAAGTTCTTGTTCTTGCGTGGGCTGTTGTTGTGGATGGCCCGCGCCACCAGTTCCTTGCCGGTGCCCGTCTCGCCCTGGATGAGGACGGTGGCCTGCGTGGGGGCGATGGTCTTGAGCTTGGCGACGATCTCGTGCATGCGCGGCGTGTTGCCGATCATGCCCTCGAAGCCAAACTTCTCGTCGAGCTGTTGCTGCAGTTCCTTGTTGGCGCGGATGAGCCGCAGCCGTTCAGCCGCCTTGTCCACCATGGCCCGCAGCTCGGCGATGTTGACGGGTTTTTGCAAGTAGTTGGCAGCCCCGGCCCGCATGGCCTCGACGGCGGTCTGCACATCGCCGTGCCCCGTGATGACGACCACTTCGGCGTCCGGCAACTCCTGCTTGGCCTTGCGCAGAATGGCCAGCCCGTCCATGCCGTCCATCTTGAGATCGGTAAGTATGACGTCAGGCTCCTCATCCTCAATCTTGGCCGCCCCCGCCGCGCCGCTGGTGGCAATGACGCAGTGGTAGCCGACGCGCTCCAGACTTTCAGCGACGGCCTCCGCGTGACTGGGGTCGTCATCTACGATGAGGAGCTTGAGGCCTTCGCCGGCCAATGGTTCCGCAGATTCGTACCGCTTCGTGCTCATGAGTCTCCATGATCCGCGAGAAATCGATGGCGCTATTCTATGAACGCGAAATTCGCCGCGCCAAGCAGAGAGGCCGTCCACAATGCTTGAACGCTTGACGCTTGCTCCCGTCAGGCATGTTATAATGGCGTGCGCCCGATCCGTGACGATGTCTCAGGCAGGCCATGTCCATAACCATCCATTGCGGCTGCGGCAACAGATTGACGGTCTCGCCCATGCTCGCCGGATCGGCGGTTCGCTGCCCGGCATGCGCGGCAGCGGTGCGCGTGCCGGCAATGGGAATCGCACAGGAGACCAGTGTCCGGCGAGATCGGCCTGCGCCGGTGGCAGCAATGCCGCGGCGAGCCGTCTGGCACTGGGCTGCCATCGGACTCGTCGTGGTTTTGATGGCCGGCCTCGGCGTGTATCTGCTCAATCGCGGCGGAACGAAAAAGTCGCGGCCGCTCAACGGCGACGATCTCACGCTGGCGTGGGTTGACGAGCCAACCGACGATCCGGTACGCGAGACGAAGCGACAAGTCGCCGACAAGTCAGCTGATCCAGCCGATCCAGCGCCGAAGATGAAGCCGCCGCCCAAGCAGTGGATCGTGGAGCAGCCCGCCAAGGATCCACCACAGCGCGAGAACCCCCCGCCGCCCATGCCGGCCGCGCCCCCCGCGCCGGAGATCATTCGCGTCGTGCCGGAGCAACCGAGATCCGGCGGGCGCCTCACCATCTCACTCACCGGCAAGGACAGTGCCGGGAAGGATAATGCCGGGAAGGCGGCCGACATCGAATACCGCATCCAGGGCCAGGCAACATGGAAGAAGGCCGACAGGGGCCTTGTCGAGCTTACCGATCTGCCGGCGCCGTCGCTGACCATCGAGTTCCGTGTCGTCGATTCCAGAGGCAGGCCGTCTCCCATTCTGGCGCGTACCTGGCACATCGAGCCGAAGCTGATCGCTCAGCCGTTGCAGCTTGAATGGAAGCTGAAGCCGGGCGACCGCTTCTTCCAGGAATTGCGCGTCCTGCAAAAGCCCGCCTACAACATTCAGGGCATCCCGTTCAGCACGGTGCTGGAATACGTCGTGGTGTCGAGCTTCAAGGTGGCGAAGGCGGGCGCGAGCGGTTACGAGATTCAGCAGAAGGTTGAGGGCGCCCAGCTCGTGCAGGCCGATGCGCTGCTTCAGCCATTGCTCGCACCGGCGATACTCAAGTTGCCGGGAACGTCATTCGCCATTCATCTCGACGCCAAGATGGAGGTCAAGCAGTTCGAAGCGGCAGGTCTGCCGCCGGCCGTGATGGCCCAGGGTGCCCTGGGACTGCAGGTCGGCAGCTTGCTCGATCAGGACGGCTGGAAGGAAATGGCGCGGACGACATTTTTTCAGCCGAATCGGCCGCTGAAGCAAGGCGCGAAGTGGTCAGAGCCGATGACGCACAGCTGGGGCGCGCTCGGCAGCTGGTCAGGCCGCATCCATTACGCTTACGGCGGCGGCAAGGGTGCCCTGCACCAGTTCGCCTTCGGCCTGGACCTCAACTATCAGGCTCCGAAAAGAAAAGCGGGCGCCGGCATGCTGGCGATCAGCAGTGCCGCGTTCAAGGCCCAGCAGGCCGGCGGCGTTATCCTCTTCGATGCCGACAAGGGCAAGGTCGTCGAGGCGCGCGAGCGCTTCCTGGTCCGCGGCCGGCTCGCAATGCAACTCCTCGGGCAAAACGTCCCCGCAGACCTGGAGGAGGATCAGCATTTTCATCTGCGCATCATCGATGTCAATCCCTTGAAAAAATAGGCTGCCAAGAACCCAGACTTGCTGAAAAGTTACGGGCATCGTGCGTAACAGATGGCACGATAGAAGATTGCGCCGCAAGAAGTGTCGCCACGCTTGTGGCGGATCTGCGTGGAGTGCGTCAGGGCGGCGCCCAGTTGCCAGCAATGTGGAATCCGGTCGCGATCGCCAGCCCATCTTGCCAGGTTGCCGGCTGTTCGGGCTTTCCAGGTTAAGCGGAGTTTTCCGGGAAAGCGGCCCGGTTTGGTGAAGCAGGGCGCGTGGGAAAGCCGATGCTTACCAGGCCATGAATACGACCCAAGTTCTGCTGGAAAAGATTGCCGCGCTGAGACAGCGCCTGGTCGAGGGCGAACATCAGACTGCGACGCAGTCGGTGCCGGCGTCGCGGCCCACGGATCCGCTCCTGCAACTGGATCGCAGGGTGACGGCGGGAAACTTCCCGACCACGCTCATCGAGGGCTCGACGCGCGAGCTGTTCCAGTCTTCCAGCACGCCACGCGAAGCGGCGGTACGCCTCAGTGCGCGCGGCTTGCGGCTACTACAGCGCGGGCGCGAGTTGCTGCAGGAACTGAGAGGGCTGGCCGATGAGCCGGTCCTGCTAGACCCGCGCACCGATGCGCTGGCCGCGCTCTATCAGCGGACAGCCGCCATGCTCGATCTTGCCCTGCGGGCGGCGCAGACGGTTCCGCAGGCCGCCGGCGCTCAGGCACGCTGGTGCGACGGCCTGGAAGCGACGCTCAATGTCGTCGGCGACCGTCTGGCCACCTTGCTCGCCGGCCTGGAATCGCGACGGCGCAGCCATGACCTGGTCGAATCACTCGCGGATTTGCTCGATGGACTGGCCCGAGGCAGTGAGCTGCGCGTTCAGGCATTTGCGCCGCTGGTTGAGAAAGTCCTGGAAGATGTCCGCCAGGACCGGCCGTTGCGCTTTCACCAGCGTGACGCCAAGCAACCGGCGCAGTTCCTGGCCGCGCATGGCCTGGTGACGGCGCAAGTGCTTGCAAGGCTGACGCGCCACGACCCGGAGTGGCAGCAGCGCGCCGACGAGCCGGTGCTGGCTGGATTGCTGCACGATGTCGGCATGCTGCGCGTGCCGGCCGACATCCTCGCCCAGCGCGGCCCACTCAACGACGAACAACGCCGGCACGTCGAGTACCATCCAATTGTCGGCGCCGAGATCCTGAGCCGTCTCGCCCCGGGCAAAGGCTGGTTGATGGAAGCTGCCGTCGGACATCACGAGCGCATTGACGGCACCGGCTATCCATCCGGTCTGCGCGAGCCGCAGATTCCCACGCTCACGCGGCTTGTCACCGTGGCGGACATCTACGCCGCCCTGTGCTGTCCGCGCCCGTACCGCGCCGCGTTCGACACGCGCACGGCCATGACCGACACACTGCTGTTGGCCGACCAAGGTGCGCTGGACCGCTTCGCGGCGGAAAAGCTGCTCGACCTGTCGTTCTTCCCCGTGGGCTCGGTGGTGGAACTGGCGGACGGCGCCGCTGGCATCGTGATCGGCGTCCATTCGGCGCGCAAGGACTTGCGACTGACGTCAAAACCGATGGTCGCACTGCTTACCGATGCCCGGGGAGAACCGTTGCCCTTCCCGGTGCACCTGGACCTCGGCCAGGTCGATGGCCGCAGCATTGTCCGCGCCCTGCCGGTGGCGGAGCAACGCGAACTGCTCGGCACGCGTTATCCCGAACTGGTGGCTGTAGAGGCTTGAACGCGCTGGCGGTTGGTTTCGAGACGCACCATGGCCCGTCCCGGCTATCTATCGGCAACCCGTCATCCCTGGTCGTGCGTGACCTTTGTACTTCCGCTCGTCGTCGCGTATGAAGCGGGCCTGTACTGGCTGAGTGCCGATGAGCCGGATAGCCTGCGCAACGGCGCCGATAGCTGGTTGCGCTCCGGCCTGGGCCACATGGGCCTGGCCGAGGCGTTCTGGGCGCCGGCGCTGCTCGTCGGCGTGCTGCTGTCCTGGAGCCTTGTTCGCCGCAAGGACCGGCCGAGCGACTACATGAGCGTATGGCTGGGCATGGCAGTCGAGAGCGTGCTCTTCGCCGTCGGCTTGTGGGCGATCAGTCGTTGCGTCTGGCCCGTGCTTGACGGACTGGGCTTCCGGCCCGAACCCGCCGTCGTCATGCCAGTGGACGCACTGAACACGGCGAACCGCGACGCGGGAGACTCGGAGCGGAGCGTGGCCGGCACGCCGCGCGGCGACGACCCGACCGCCGTCGTCAGTTCCCCGGATCCCGCACTGGAAAAAGTCGTCAGCTTCATCGGCGCCGGCGTCTATGAAGAGACGCTCTTCCGACTGCTGCTGTTTTCATTCCTGGCTTACGGCCTGCGTTTCGTCGATGTACCCTGGATGTTTGCCAGCCTGCTGGCGGCCGTGGTTTCCGCGCTGGCCTTCGCAGCCGCACACAACCTCGGTCCGGAGGGAGAACCGTTCGACAACTATGTTTTCGCCTTCCGAACCCTCGCCGGCGTGTACTTTGCCCTGCTTTATCGCTGTCGCGGCTTCGGCATAGCCGTTGGCACGCACACCGGCTACGACGTGCTCGTCGGCTTGCTGGCGCCGTAAGCGCATCAGTGCACGCGGTAACACTCCGTCAAGGCAACGATCTCCGGATGGTCGCGACGATACTGCGTGCCACAGGACCTGGCCGCTACAACCAGATCGCGGCAGCGGGCGATGGCCTTGCCCTTGTCGGCAGGGGCGACCCAGAAGGGATAGGGCAGCCGTTCAACGTCCTTGGACTGAATATTGCGGGTGTGATTGAGGACGTCTTTCAGGATGCGCGTACACAGGGGCGTCAGGCACCAGCCGAGCACGAACCACAATTCATCGCGGTCGATCCCGTCGCGCAGGAACGCGCAGGGCGCCCCGCTATCGAGGATATAGCCCGGGGGCAGGTAGCGTGCATTCAGCGACGGTGCGATCAATTGCCAGGATAGCCCCTCGCGCTTGAAGTACGGCTGGCCGCCGACGCCGTGCAGATACCAGTTGCCGCTCTTCTTGAAGGTGATCACCGCGTCGCCGTCGTCGCGCCAGAAGATCGCGTGCTTGGGCTGCGAAAAGACGATGTCTCTGGTCGCCTTGTTGTAGAAGCAATAATCCGGATGAGGCAGCGGCACCCGTCTGGTCGCCGCCAGCGGAATGGCCTCGACAACGCGCCGGGTCTCGCCGAGTTCCTCCTGGCGCATGATCCTGGCCCTGACGGCCTGGGATAGATAGCCAAGACGCGCTCGCTCCAGCTCACGCCTGAGCGTGATTGGCTCCTGGCGAAACCGAAAGTCGTACGGTTCAAGAACGGCGCCGTCCACAATATCGCGGACAAAAAGCTCATTGCGGCCGACGGTCATGCCGCTGGAGGCGACCATGACGTCGCCGAGCTTGGGCCCGGCAAACAGCCGGCCCAGCGACTCGTTGATCTGCCACGAGCGATTCCCGGTCAGGTTGATGGTTTCGCGGCGCAGCGGCTGGCCGTCAATCTCCACTTCCTCGGTCTGGCCCGTGTGCTGATAGTCGAGCAAGACCATCGGCTGGTCCGTCTCGGCGAATTGACCGTCAATTCGCGTGACCGCCGTGCGTCCGCGATTGAGCAGGAATTCGCGGAGGCCCTTCATGGTCGGGATGGTCAGGAATGTGTCGCTGCAGATGAAGCGCAGCCGGCCCGCCGGCCGCAGCATCTCGACGGCGCGGACGATGAAGAAGCTGTAAGTTTCCTTCTTGATCTTGAAGCCGTCGCGCTGGCCGTAGCGTGCGTCGAGCTTGTCCTGCAGCGCGGGCCGGATGGTGCCGCCGAACGGCGGATTGCCGATGATGACGTCGAACGTCGTGTCGAAGTCCGTAGCGAAGAAATCACCGCGCGTCAGCCTGTGCTGGCGTGGCAAGCGGCCCCAGCGCCGCGTGATGGCCACGAGCATCGCTGTCTTGGCTGCCGGGTCGATCTCCACGGCATGCAGGTTGTCGCGCAGGGTCTTTTCGAGGCGTAACGACTGCGATCCGTGATGCAATTCCATGAACCGCTCGACTAGCGGCAAGACGAAGGCGCCCGCCCCCGCGCTGGGCTCGAGGACCACGGACGAAATCGTGAGGTCAAGCTCCGCGACGAGCTTGCGAGCACAACGAGCCGGCGTATAGAACTGGCCAAGCTGGCGCTTCCGCGCCCTCTTGATCTTGGTCTGGGCCATCGATGAATCCACAAGGCAAGATTTACACGGGCGCCATGCTCACGGCTTTGCGTGGGCATGGCACCCATGACGCCTCCACGAAAGTCCAGCATTGACACAGTGCCGGAAGATCATGTTCCGCTCAGTGCCAGCAGCTTTGCCAGCGTCTGGGCCAGTCCTTCCAGCGCCGCCTTGTCGGGCAAGGTGATGGTCAAGCGCGGCTTGCCGTCGGCGTCCGGTTCCACGCAGGAATTCAAGCCGGCGCGAAGCTTGTCGAGCAGGGCGGTCGGCGCGGCGGGCAAATCCTGCTGGCCGACAAGCTGGCCCATGAAGTTGAAGGCGGCGCCGAGCAGTTCGCCGCCGGCGGCGGAGACGCGCTGGCGATGCGCCTCGGCCAGCTGCCGTGTCTGTTCGTCGCTGGCGGCCTTCTGACTCTGGTCCACCTCGGCATGCGGCTTGGCGCCGAGCAGGACTTCCAGCCGGCCCTTGAGTTCCTGCATGCCGCTGGCCAGCTGCACCTCATCTACGGCCGACTCCGGATCGAGGGCGGCCAGCGCCAGATCGCGCTTGGCGGCGATGGTCGCCAGCAGGTTCTCCTCGATGGTCCCTTCGGTCACCAGCACGAAGACCTGGACCGGCTGCGTCTGCCCCATGCGGTGGGCGCGGGCGATGCGCTGCTCCAGCACGGCTGGGTTCCAGGGCAGATCGACGTTGATTACCGTGTTGGCCGCCTGAAGATTCAGCCCTGTCGAGCCGGCGTTGGTGGTGATGAACAACAAGCAGGTCGGGTCCGTCTGGAACTTCTCGACCAGCTCCTGTCGTTGTTTTTGCGGCACGCCGCCGTCAAGCCGGACGAAATCGAGCTTGCGCTTGTGCAGCTTGTGCTCGATGAGGTTCAGCATTGTTGTCCACTCGGAGAAGAGAACGACCTTGCGGCCTTCCTCCTCGAACAGCTCCTCGAAGAGGCTGTCGAGATGGTCGAGCTTGGTCGAATACGCGGGTTCCTCCTTGTTGACCAGGAAGGTGCTGTTGGCAGCCATGCGACACATGAGCAATGCCTTTTGCAAGCGCAGCAGGTCCATCTCGCTGATGAAGCTCTTGCGGACGATGGTGGCAACGATCTTCATGTTGGCCGCATGCAGGGCCAGCTGTTCGTCGGTGGGCGGGATGCGGACAATCTCGGTGCTCCGCGGCGGCAGCTCGAGCTTCACGCTGTCGCGCGTGCGCCGCAGCAGGACGGGGGCCAGCGCCGCCCGTAGCTCGGTCAAGTTCCTGTAGCCGAGCGTCTTGCCCTTGTCGTCCACCATGCGATGCTTGTTGAAGAAGCGGAAGCCGGGCCCGAGCCGGCGGTCGTCAATGAACTGCACCACGGAGTAGAGCTCGTCGAGCTTGTTCTCCAGCGGCGTCCCGGACAGCACCAGTGCGAAGCGCGACTTCAGGCCCTTGATGACGGCCGAGGTCTTCGACTCCCAGTTCTTGATACGCTGCCCCTCGTCGAGGATGATCAGGTCCCACTTGATGGGCTCGATGGTGAGGATGTCGCGGAGCACCTGCTCGTAGTTGCAGACGGTGAAGAAGCACGGGTTGGCGTACTGGCTGCCGCGCTCGGCAGCCGCGCCGCTGACCAGCTGCACATTGCGATCGCAGAAGCGCTGGATTTCGTTGCGCCACTGCGACTTGAGCGAGGCGGGACAGACGATGAGGACCTTCTTGATATCGACTTCACGCGCGAGAAACTCGGCGACGCCGACGCCCTGGATCGTCTTGCCCAGGCCCATGTCGTCGGCGAGCACTGCCCGGCCCGCGCCGGCGGCGAAGGCAATGCCATCCAGCTGATAGGGCAGGAGCGGCACCTTGAGCAGCGATGTGCGCAGCGGATGCTTGTCGGGAGATCGGCGAATCTCCGCTGTCCTCTCCGCCAGCCGTTCTTGCGTGAGCTGCTGCTGAATGTACTCCTCGGCATCAGGGTAGACGGTCACGTCTTGCCCGAGCTGTTGCACCTTTGCCAGTCGTTTGAGCAGGTCGTGCGGGTTGTCGATGGCCTTGTCCACCAGGGGCCGGACAATCTTCGCGACCTCCTCGTCCAGGCGGTCGGGCGTCAGCAAGCGCAGGCTCACGTCCGCGCCGTAGCGAAGCACCACGGCGACATGCTTGCGGCGATAGGGTTGCTTGAGCTGCTGCGGCGTGAAGCGGCGCTGCGCCTTCTTGAGCACATGCATGATGTGCTTGCAGGTGCCCAGCGTGTTGGTGCGGTAATCGGGACACGAGCAGTACGAGACGCCCGGCTCCAGGCCGCGCAGAGCGACGCGATAGCTCTTGCCGCTGGCACGATTGGTGACGGTGTAGTCGGTCCACGGCCGGGACGGGTCGGCAGTACGGACGGCCATCTTCTCGATACGGGCCCGCTCGGCACGCTCGGCGAGGGCGCGGGCCACCAGCTCGTCCTCCGACAGACTTTCAATGGCGATGCGCGGCCTGGGGGGAATCGCCAAGCCCAGCGACGTCTTCTCTTCGAGGATCAGCGAAAACACGGCGCCCACGTGCGCGCAGGCCTGAAAGCAACGATCGCAACTCCAGCGTAGACGTTTCTTGACATCATCCGCCAGCGTGATGGTCACGGTTGGCATTGGCCCGTCCGCCACCGGGATGCGGACGCTGAGCACGTCCTCGCGCAGCAGTACGTCGTTGTCGATGTTGATGTCCCAGACGTTGGCGTTCTTCTCGATGAGCTTGCTGCCGCCGGGACCGAGGATCTTGCAGGCGTCGTGAAAGGAGAGCCGCGAGAGGCGATCCATGAGGGAAAGCTGCCCGCTGGGACGCGTGGCGGCGGCCGGTGTCATCATGACTCAATGCTCCTGATAGGAAATGTTGTCGTTCCGGAGATTGTAGCCGGACAGTGGACAGCTGGACAGTCTGCCTCAGCGCTCGGCAGTTTCGCGCACCGGATCCAGCGCGCGAAACCGCCGAGCGAGCTTCGACTACGCCTGGCCGGGAAACTTCTTACCTTCGATGACGCTGACATCCGCCGTGGTCGGCAGGATACGGGTCAGCTCGAAGCCGGTGGCATGGAAGAGCTTGCGGTATTCCTCGGCCGTGCGTTCCTCGCCGCCTGGAATGACGAGCATGGCCAGGTCGAGTAGCTTGCCGAACGACGGGTCGTTGCCGGGCGGGACGACAGATTCGACGACAAGCAAGCGGCCGTGGTCTGGCAGCACTTGGCGAATGTTGTGCAGGATGAGCCGACAATTGTCGTCGTCCCAGTCGTGGATGATGTGCCGCATGAGGTAGACATTGGCGCCGATCGGGACCGAGGCGAAGAAGCTGCCGCCGATCGCCTGGCAGCGATTCGCCAGGCCGGCGGCGGCGAGTCTTGGTGCGGCGCGCTCGATCACAGCCGGCAAGTCATAGAGAATGCCGTGCATCTGCGTGTACTTCTTCAAGATCGCGCTGACGACGCTGCCGCTGCCGCCGCCGATGTCCGCCAGCACGCGGACGCCGCTGAAGTCGTACGCTTCCAGCATGGCAGCCGTCTCGCGGCCATGCACGCCCGTCATCGCCTCGTCGAAGATGCGCGCTTGCTCCGGGTGTGCCTGCAGGAAGTCGAAGACCGGAGCGCCCATGAGCCTGTCGAACGCCGGCTCGCCCGTCTGCACGCTGTAGAGCAAGTCGCCGAACGCACGGAAGTGCTCCTCGCCTGACATGATGGCCAGCGCCCGCTGCGAGCCGGGAGCGTCGAGCAAGCACTCGGCCATGGGCGTGAGCCGGAAGCGCTGCTGCTCGTCCTCGGCAAAGACGGCGACGCTGGCCAGCGCGCGCAGCAAGCGATAGAGCGCGCGAGTGTGCGTGCCCGTGGCCGTCGCCAGCTCGGGGGCGCTGCGCGGCGCGGCTTTCACCAGGTCGGCCAGGCCGAGCTTGGCGGCCACGTAGAGCGCTTGCGACAGCCAGTAGCCCGTCAGCATGCGGCTGATCTGTTCCTGCGGTGTCGACTCCGGCATCCTGTCTCCTACTTGTCGTTCATGTCGTGCCCGGGTGCGGCAAGGGCGGCGGCCTTCCAGATACGGACAACGGCTTCCGGTCCGCCGCTGCCGCTCGCCAGCGCCTTGCCATCGGCCGAGAAGGCCAGCGATTCCAGACGATTCTTTGGCCCGGTGATCGTGCGCTGCAGCTTGCCCGACTTCGCGTCCCAGATCTTGATGGACTTGTCCTTCGACCCCGTGACGATCAGGGTGCCGTCGGGCGAATAGACGATGGAATCGATCTCCTCGCCGTGGCCCTTCAAAATGTGCTTCAGGTCCCCGGAGTCAATGTCCCACAGACGCGCGGTGGCGTCGGAACTGCTGCTGGCCAGCGTCTTGCCATCGGGCGCGAAGGCAACCGCTTCCAGGCCGCCGGGATGGCCCTTCAGGATGTGCTTGACGCTGCCATCGTTCGCATGCCAGAGCCGCGCGGTCTTGTCGGTGGCGCCGCTGGCCAGCAACCGGCCGTCGGCCGACCAGGCAACCGACCGTACCTGTCCGCCGTGCCCGGTGACGGTACGTCGCAGCCGGCCGCTGGCGACATCCCACAGGCGCACCGTGGAATCGGTGCCGCCGCTGACAAGCATCTTGCCGCCAGGAGCGACGGCCACGGAGCGCACCACCCCCTCGTGTCCCGTCAAGGTGCGCAGCGGCTTGCCGTCCTTTGCATTCCACAGCCGAATCGTGCTGTCGGCGGCAGCGCTGGCGAGGATGTCTCCCCGAGGTGAGTAGACGACGCAGTAGACGTCGCCTTCATGCCCCTTGAGCGTCTGTTTGCGTTTGCCCGCGGCCGTGTCCCAGAGCAGGATCGTCCGGTCCCGCGAGCCGCTGGCGAGCGTCATGCCATCCGGCGCGAACGCGACCGACATCACCGAGCCGGTGTGTCCGGACAAGACATGCAGCGGCGCGTCGGGAGTCCTGGTCTCATCGGCAGAGCACATCAGGAACGGAACGACAGCAAGGAACGCAAGGGAGCGGAACTTCCCCATGGCAACTACCTCAGCCGCTGGGCCGCAGCCCTTCGAGATACAGCACGACCTCGGCCAGCGGCGTCACGTCGGCCAGGTCGATGTCGATGTCCAGCAGGAACACCTCGTGCATCAGCTCGCAGCGCTCGCCGACGGCCTCGCGCGGCACGATGACGCGCAGCGTGTCGGTGGCGTCCCGGCAACTCGCGTACACGCAATGGCTGGTGCTCACGCCCATGACGATGAGCGTGTCCACGCCCTGCATCGCCAGCATGTCCTGCAGGTTCGTCCCCTTGAAGGCGGATGCGTAGCGTTTGCGAATGATCGGCTCGTTTGGCCGGCGCTCCAGCCGGGGATCGAGCTGAAATAGCTCGGACGCGTCCTGGGGCAGTTCCAGCCTCTGCTTGCGGTCGTGCGGGCTGTGGGGAAATGCCGGATCGAAGGCAAAGGTGGTGAAGACGATCGGCGCCTCGGCGGCGCGCGCGGCCCGCAGCACCTGGCTGGCCGAGTCCACGACCACATCGAGGTTGCTGCCGATCTGCCGTTTCGGATCGAGCCAGTAAGTCGCCAGGTCGATGACCAGGACCGCCGGCTTGACGCCGAAGCCGACGCGCCCGGCCCAGTTGCGACGCTGATACGCCTCGCGCAGACTTTGCAGGTGCGCCTTGAGCGGGCCTCGCAAGTCGTCAGGCAGGGCCAGATCCTGGGAGCCGAAATTGAGGGACATGTTGTGCTCCTGAATTACTCGCTCCCAGGCTCGGAACGCCGGGAGAAAGGCAAGCCACTTCTCCAGAGCGCCATTATTGGCAAGCGCGGCAAGATTGGCAACTTGCCATCGAGCCCGCGTATGTCGGATGTCGGGAGGCGAGCTTTTTGCTCTTGCTCTCCGGAAGCATCCCTGGCATAAGGCCCGGCCATTGTCCAGCGGTGCGATCCTGGGGAACCATGCCATGCGGCAGGCGGTTACACTGGCCGGCGTTTTGATGCTGCTCGTCCTGAGCGGCTGCATGTCGCTGGACGAGCTGGGTGACAAGCTGGCCCTGAACCCGCGCGATCCCGTCCAGCCGCCCAGCACTTTCATTCCGGATTGGGTCACGTATCCGCCCGAGACGAACCCCGTCTTCATCCCTCAGGGTCCGGAAGCCTACGGCAAGGTGTTCGAGAATGTTCTGCAAGTGCTGGGGGACAACGGCTTCGAGATCGCGGAATCGAATCGCTACGATGGCCGGATTGAGACGGTGCCGCGCATCGCCCCCGGCGTGATCCAGTTCCTGAAGCCCGGCAGCCCGGTATTCTACGAGCGCGCCCTGGCGACTCTGCAGAGCTACCGCCATCGCGTCTCGATCCTGATTCAGCCTGCCGACAACGGCGGATTCTTTCTCGAGGTCATCGCCCGCAAGGAACTCGAAGATGTCCCGCGGCCGATCAAGCAGACCGCCGGCGCCGCCATCTTCCGTACGGACAACAGCGTCGAGCGCCAGTTCGAGGTCATCGATCCGACCGTTTTCGATTCGACCTGGATCTTCAAGGGCCGCGACCCCGATCTGGAGCAAAAACTCATCCAGCGTCTGATGCGCCTGATGTGACTCGCCTGGTGTGATTCACCTCGAGAAATCACTTGCTCCCCGTGGCCCGGTCGCCTTATAAAAGAAGGAGACCAAGGGGGACAGTCGATGCTGAACATTCTCGGCGGGCCGAAAGCGGTTTGTGGCGGCGTCACGCGGCGGGAGCTGTTGCAGGCGGGCGGCGCCGGGCTGTTCGGGCTGAGCCTGCCGCGCGTGCTGGCCGCCGAGGCAGCACAGCCGAATCGTCGGCCGCGGGCCAAGTCGGTCATGTTCCTGTTCCTCTTCGGTGGTCCCAGCCAGCTCGAAACCTTCGACATGAAGCCGAACGCCCCCAGCGGCATTCGCGGGCCGTTCCGCCCCATCGCCTCGCGCACGCCGGGGCTGCTCATCAGCGAGCATCTGCCGCGACTGGCGGCCATGTCCGACAGGTTCGGCGTCGTCCGCACCGTGACACACCGGCACAACGACCACAACGCTTGCCACATCATCCAGACGGGACATCACATGCCGCCGGCCCAGCGCGGCGCCGCCATGGTGGACGCCACCGACAAGGACTGGCCGGCGATGGGCTCCGTCGTCGAGTATCTCGACCGCTCGACGCGCGGGCACGGCTTCCCGAGCTACGTCTATGTGCCGAATCGCCTTGGCCACATCCAGGGCTACGACCGTTCCGGGCAATACGCCGGCTGGCTGGGCCGCAGCTACAATCCGCTGGCCACCGAGGTCCGCAAGCGCGGCCCCGGCGACAACCCGTATTTTCGCAACTGCACTGACGACGAACTCAACTTCCGCATCAACGGCCTGGATCCCAGCCCGGAGATCACGCTCGACCGGCTGACTTCTCGCCGCCGGCTCGGCGAGCAATTCGACGCCCAGCGCCGCCGCGTTGACAGCGCTCCCTCACTGCGCTTCTTCGATCAGAATCAGGAGCGGGCCTATTCGCTGGTCACCTCGACCAGCGTGCGCGAGGCGTTCGACATCCGCAACGAACCGGACCGGCTACGCGATCGCTACGGCCGGCATCTGTTCGGGCAATCGACGTTGCTCGGCCGGCGGCTGATCGAGGCCGGCGCACGTTTCGTCACCGTGCTGTGGGATGCGCCGGACGGCTATAGCTGGGACAGCCATGTCCACAGCGACGATCTGCAGAATCATCTTCTTCCTGGGGTCGACCAGACATTGTCGGCCTTGCTGGGCGACCTGGAAGACCGCGGCCTGCTGGACGAGACGCTGGTGGTTTGCCTGGGCGAGATGGGCCGCAGTCCACGCGGCACGCCGCGCTGGGGCCGCGGGCACTGGAGCTTCTGTTTCCCGGCCGTGCTGGCCGGTGCCGGCATTCGCGGCGGCGCCCTGCTGGGCCGCTCCGACGCCGACGCAGCCTATCCCGCCGACAACCCCGTCAGCCCCGAGGATCTCGCCGCCACGGTCTTCCATGCCCTCGGCATCGACCCGGACACACGCCTCATTGACGCCCAGCAACGGCCGGTGCCGTTGCTTGACGCCGGTACGCCGCTGACACGGCTGTTCGGGTAACAGGCACGTGCGCCGCCTTCTCCTCAGTTCGCAATTCCGAAGCGCTCTCGTTCCTCCGGCGTCAGCTCACGCGGTTTGCGCGACCGCGCCAGCGGCAACGGATCGAGCGGCCAGACGCGAGCGCTGCCGTCGGCCGAGGCGGTGGCCACGTGCTTGCCGTCCGGGCTGAAGACGGCGGTCAGCACGGCCGCCTTGTGGCCGGCCAGCGTGAAGAGTTCGCTGCCGGTCTCGGCGTCCCAGACGCGGGCGGTTTCGTCGTCGGATGAAGTGACGATGCGCTTGCCTTCGGCGCTAAAGGCTGCATGGTGAACTCCCATGATATGGCCGCGCAATACCAGCAGCGGCTTGCCGGTGGCGGCGTCCCAGACACGGGCGGTCCGGTCCCACGAGGTCGTGATGATGCGCCGACCATCACGGCTGTAAACGACGTGCGAGATGAACCCGCCGTGCCCGGGTTCTCCTCCTTCATCCACATACACGACCCGATCGTTCCGCTTGTAGACGATGGTTTTCATCTGCGGATCGGGGTACTGCCCGTACTTGTAATTGGTGGGGCGGCCGCGTGTGCGGACGACCTGGCCGGTCCTGGCATCCCAGATCTCGACGTAGTAATTCGACGGTTGGTGCAGCATGACAACATGCGTGCCGTCAGGGCTAAACGTCGCCAGCCGGATTCCGCCGCGGTTGCCTTCCAGTGTCACAATGGGCTTGCCTGAATCGATGTCCCAGATCCGGGCCGCGCCCTCATCGGCCTTGAAGCCGATGCTGTAATCCGCCGTCAAGACGCGCTTGCTGTCCGGCGCCCAGGCGGAGCAGGTGATGCCGTACACATGCCCCTTCAGAGTTCGCACGAGCTTGCCGGTCTTGGCGTCCCAGATGTACGCCTGCCCATCCGCAATCGTTCCGCTGGAACTGCCCATCTGATTGCCGTTCTCGAGATAGGTATTCAACTGCTGGGGGCCGCGTTCCGCAGCGAGCACCAGCTTGCCATTGGGGCTGAAGGCGGCCGGACCGATCTCGCCGCGCGGGCCCTGAAACGCCCGCACCTCCTTGCCATTCACCACGTCCCACAGGCGGACCGGCGTGCCCGGAATCGCCTCTTCGATTTCCTTGCCGACACCGAGCAAAGGCCGCTTGCGGACCTTGGCCGAATTCTCCTTGGTAGCGACGAGCAAATGCCGGCCGTCGCCGCTGAACTCGAGCGACAGCGTCGCACCCAGGATGCGGTTGCGCACCGGCAGATTCCCCAGCTTGGCGAGGCCGCGCAGCGTGTGCAGCGGCTTGCCGGTTTCGACGTCCCACAGCGTGGGATGTTCCTGGTTGAAATAAAAGCGGTCGAAGGCGGACGTCGCCAGGCGCTTGCCATGTGGGCTGAAGGTCACATGGTGCATGGGATGTGAGGCCTGAAAGACGCGGGCATAATCGCGGCCGCGCTCCGTGCTCCATATCCTTGCCGTGCCGTCCTGCGATACGGTGACGACTCGCTTTCCGTCCGGGCTGAAGGCTGCCGACGAGAATCCCAGCTGATGGCCGCGAAAGCACCACAGCTCCTCGCCGGTGTCCGCCGACCAGATGCGCGCCGACTTGTCGCCGCAGGCGGCCACGATCCAGCGGGCATCCGGGCTGTAGCTGGGCGGACCATTCACGCCTGATGCCACGCGTATGACCAGCGCCTCCTTGGCGGTCGCGACATCCCAGAGGCTGATTCGCGTGCGGTTGCTGGGCACGACCACCACGCGCGAACCGTCAGTATTGAAGCCAACACTGGCCTGAAAGCCGGTCGGCAGTGTCACGCGCGCGTCCCCCGTTGTCGAGTCCCACAAGGTAATGGCATTGGATGCTCCCGGCGCCCAGGTCAGCACCATATCTCCCTTCGGACTCCATTCGAGCGGAAAGCGGGCCGACTCCAGAGCCTGGTGCATCCCCTTGGGGCCGTGGTTGAGCGCAACGCGCTGGTTACCCGTCGCCGCGTCCCAAATGGCCAGGGCAGTCTTTTCGTTCACCGCATGTCCACTTCCCGAGTGGCTGGAGCCCGAGGTCGCTGGATGATCGCCAGGCTTGACGCCAGGCGGCAATGTTCCAGACGGTGGATCGATGAGGGCATTCTTCAACTTCGGGAATTCGGCATCCACATTGCGCTCGCGGCGGAAGCTTGTGGACGCGGTAACGATGGATCTGCCGTCGGGGCTGAAGTAGGCTCCGGCGGCGCCGGCCTCATGAGCCGCAATCGCGCGCTCCTGCTGCCAAGTCGCCGTGTCCCAGATGCGCACGCTGCCGTCCCAGGAGGCGGTGACCAGCTTCGTGCCGTCGGGGCTGAACTGCGCTGTCGTGACCCGGCTCGTGTGTCCCCTGAGTATTGCGATCTCCTTGCGGCCGGCGATGTCCCAGATGCGGACGACGCAATCCGTAAAGATGATGTCCGGCGGCTTGTTGGGCCAGCTCCGGTGGTTGTTGCCTTCAAAGGTGAAGGCAATCCGTTTGCCGTCGGGGCTGAGGATCGCCGAATGGATGTTCACCGGCGGCATTTCGAGGTCGCCGGCATGCTCACCGCTGGCAGCGTCCCAGAGCCGGACCCAGCCGCCGCTGCCGCCCACTGGCAGCGAAATGATCTGCTTGCCGCTGGGCAAGTACCAGGCGGAGCGAGAGGCATGGCCGACCGGAATGGTCCGCTCTTCGTGGGATTCATCGATGGCTTCGCGGAGGGCGTTGTTGGCCATGAGTCCCGGTGCAAGCTTCTGGCCCTCGATGGCCAGCAGCAATGCCAGGCCGGGGTTGCTGGCGCGCAGGGCCGACGACTGACCGATGAGCCGCAGACCGCTGGCGTGGCGTTCGGCATCTTGCTTGAGCTCCTTGGCCAGCTGTTTTTGACGTTCGAAATCCTTGACAAGCTGTCGCTGGTACGCGGCGGACTTGATCATGAGTTCGGATTGCGAGCGAAATATCGTCTTGAAGTTTTCTTCTGCTTTTTTCAGCCTCGTTTGGGCTTCCCTGGCCAGTTGCTGGTCCCTGGCGGCGTTGCTTTCGGCGACTCGCTGTTCTTGCTTGGCAAGCTGGAGATGTCCTTGCTGCATTTGCGTTTCTGTGCGTGCCTTCTGAAGCTCGCGATCGGCCACCGTCAAGTCCTGGACCATCTTGGCACGCTGTTCGGCATTGTGCAGCAAGGCCGCCAAGAGGAGGACAAGGCCGACACTGGCAATGCCGCTCACCAGGAGCAAAGCTGCCGCCGCCGGCCGGCGTTTCACCCATTTCCACAGGCGTTCGCCGGCCCCGGTCGGCCGCGCCACGATCGGCTGGCCTGCCAGGTACCGCTCCAGGTCGGCAACAGGTCCTGGGCTGTCGCGTAGCGCTTGCGCGGTTCCTTATTGAGGCACTTGAGACAGATGGTCTCCAGGTCGCGCGGCACGGCGGCATTGAGCTGCCGCGGCGGCGCCGGTTCACAGCTCAGCACCTGCAGAAGCGTGTCGAGCGGATTGGCTGCCTGGAACGGCGGGCGGCCGGTCAACAGGCAGTACAGGATCGCGCCCAGGGAGTAGACGTCGGCCAGTGGGCCAACCATGCCGCGCTCGCCGCTTGCCTGCTCGGGCGGCATGTAGCTGGGCGTGCCGAGGATTTGCCCGGTCTGCGTCAGCGCACGCAGGCCGGAGGTCGCATCTTGCCGGGAAGCGCCCGGTGCTGCCTGCTCCACATGCTTGGCCAGACCAAAATCAGTCAAGCGCGGCTGGCCGGTCTTGTCGATGAGGATGTTGGCCGGCTTCAGGTCGCGATGCACGACCCCTTCGACATGAGCATATGCGACGGCCTCAGCGACCTTTTGCATCAACTCGGCAGCCGCACGCGCGGACGGAAGGCCGGCGACCAGCTGGTGCGCCAGGCTTTCTCCATCAATGAAGCCCATGGAAAAGTAATGATGCCCCTCGTGCTGGCCGACTTCGAAGACCGGTACGATGCCCGGGTGATCGAGCTTGGCGGCGGCCTCGGCCTCGGCATGGAAGCGCCGAACATCGTCGCCGTCGGCGAACTGCCCGCTAAGGATCATCTTGAGCGCAACCAGGCGATTCAAGTTCACCTGCCGCGCCTTGTAGACGACCCCCATGCCGCCGCGGCCGATCTCTTCCAGTAACTCATAATCGCCGAAGTAGCGCAGCTTTATCGGCAATACCGGGACCGGCTCACCCGGAGCGATGGTTGGCTGCTCGTTACTGGCTGATACGGAGCACACGTTTTCCTTCGCAGCCGGTCCTCGCGTCACACCATCCTCGACGCGCAAGGGCTCGGCCAGCTGGTCAAAGTGCTCGCGATTGGCAAAGTAGGCGGCGAGTTCGTCCGTCAGCTCGGGATACCTGTCCAGCAGCGCCTGGCGATCGGGCGCGTGGCCGTTTTCCACGGCTTGCAAGTATTCCGCCAGCACTTCCTGAAAATGGTCCTCGCGGCTGTTGCCTGCGAACGAGTCGACGGTCATGGCTCACTCACTTTCTTGCAGGTGTTCGCGAAGCTGCCCCAGGCCACGATGCAGGAGGCCGGCGACGGCAGCAGGTGTGCGACCCAGGTGCTCCGCGATCTGCACCAGCGACCAGCCGTGCCAGTGCTGCAGGACCAGGGCCTCACGCTGCGCTTCCGGCAGCCGTGCCAAAGCATCGGCCAGGCGCACGGCCTGTTCCTGCCGGTCCACGCGCTGGCTGGGCGACGACTGATTGGCCGCCAGCCAGGCCTCCAGGCGCGTCGAGGACTGGTCGAGAGCCGCTTGCAGTGACTGCTCGCGGCCAACATCACGGGCTTCGGTCCTCCAGCGACGCAGCTCATCCTTGAGATTGTTGGCCAGCGCTTGCCGCAGCCACGCCGCCTGCTGGGCCTCGTTCCAGCCATCGATCTTCTGGAGGCTCTGATACGCCTCGAGCAATGTTTGCTGCACGACACCGGACAGATCGACCTTCGCCTGCAGCTTCGGATCCACCTGCAGGCGCGCAAGCAGGGCCAGATACTGACGAAAACCTTCCAGCCGTTGTTCCGGACCAGGCGACATCATGGCTCCCCAGGATATAAGCGTGCTCACCGCGTTGATTGTGCGCGCCGATGATGATTTTTGCAAGTTCCGGGCAGCGGCGCGCCTCGGCAGGACCTGGCACTATAATGCGGAATTGCTGGGCGCTCCTTGCATCCGGCACCCAGGTTGGGCTGCTCGTGTCGTCCGCCACGGCCACCGCACCCGTTCACGGCCAGGAGATCGCGTCATGGCGCATGCTTATCAAACGCACCGCAACCTGCCCCCGCTCGCCGGCCTGGCCACGATGGCCGACGCGATCCAGCCCGGGCTCAGCGTCGAGGCCTGCGTGGCCCGGCTCAAGCGCTATCACTACGCCTTTGTCCGCCTGCATGAGATCCTCACGGCTCGCATCACCGCCGAGCCGATCTATGAGCTGAAGACTGCCTTCGCGCTGCATTCCTATCTGTGTGCCGAGCACGTGCAGGCGCTGCGCAACCGCGTCGCGGAGATGCGCGAGCCGCCGCTCGGGCTGGAGGACGTGCCCGACCCGGCGCTGCAGGTGTTCTTCGACGAGATCCTGGCGGCGCCGACAACGACGGAATTGCTGGTCGGACTCTACGAGAAAGCCGTGCCGGCGCTGGATGCTGCCCTCGCGCGGCATCGCGACGACACCAACCCGATTGCCGATGCCCCGTCACTGCGCATCTGCCGGTTCGCGCGGCTCGAGCTAGCGGACATGCTCGACTTCGGCCGCAAGGCCATCGCCTCCCTCGTCGACGACACTGCCCGGGAAGCGATGCGGCCGTGGCTGGAGTTGCTGGATGAGTGCCTTGCTCGGGCGAGCCGGGCAGGCAGGGGTCAGGAGTCGCATGGCTCCCCGCTCCCTCCGGGAGAGGGGTTGCGGGTGAGGGAGAATGCTCCGCGGCGCATGCACTCCGCCGCGCCGTATGTGTACGATCCGGTGCCGAAGCGCGATGAACGCTTTCAGGACCTTTTCAACCAGGGCGTGAATGCCGAGGCGTTCATCTACGATGCGGCGATCGAGGCCCGGCCGAAGACGCTGATGATGCTTTACAAGCGCATTCGCGAGATCGACGTGCCGGAGATGATGGCCGGCATCATCCATCAGACGCGCGGCAAGCCCTGGGAGTACTACCGCGACATGTCCCGCCAGCTTTGGGACGAGGCCCGGCACGCCATGCTCGGCGAGATCGGCTTCGTCGCCCTCGGCATCGACTGGACCCAGGCCCGCATAACGCATAACTGGTCATTCCGCCTCAACACCGAGTGCACGCCGCTCGAACGCCATGCCGTGCTTTACTTCATCGAGCAAGGGCTGATGACGAAAACCGGCAAGCGCTACGAGTGGGAACTGGGACAGGCGTCCGGCATCCCGCTCATGGCAACCATTCAGGACTACGACTGGGCCGACGAGGTGCTGCACGCGCAACTCGGCCGCGAGTGGTACATCCCGCAGCTTGGAGGCTGGAAGGAAGCGCTCGACTACGGCGACAAGTGCTGGTCGAAGATCCTCAGCAACTGGGCCGCCGTCCGCGACCAGGGACTGACCCGGCACGAAAACTGGTGGCCCGGTATCTATCGGCAAGCTTGCCGGACGTGGGGCATCGAGCCCGATCCGAGAATCCTTTCTTACGCAACGACGTACGAGGACCAGCGTGCGGATCTCAAATCCGTGACCGGCAGCGCATAGACACCGCGCCACATGCCGACTCATGCTGCCACATGCTGCGAGACTTGGCGCTTCACCCTCGCACTCACGACTCCGCGCACAGAATTCATTGAACCGATCAACTCTGGCATGCGTCTTGACAAGTGGAAGGAAACTGTCCGATGTCAGAGATCTACATCAGCACCGATGTCGAGGCGGATGGGCCGATTCCCGGTCCGAATTCCATGCTCAGCTTCGGCTCGGCGGCATACACTGCCGACAAGAAACTGCTGGGCACCTTCGCCGCCAACCTGGTCACGCTGCCCGATGCGCTCGGCGATCCCAAGACGATGGCCTGGTGGCAGACGCAACCGGAGGCATGGACCGCCTGCCGGACCGATCCGCGCGAGCCGGCCGTCGTCATGCCCGAGTATGTCGCCTGGCTGAAGGCATTGCCCGGCAAGCCGGTGTTCGTCGCCTACCCGGCCGCGTACGACTTTCTGTTCGTCTACTGGTATCTCATGCGCTTCGCCGGCGAGAGCCCCTTCTCCCATTCCGCCCTCGACATCAAGACCTACGCCATGGCCCTGCTCGGCATCGGCTATCGCGACTCCGTGAAGAAGAACATGCCGGCCGCCTGGTTCGACAAGCTGCCGCACACGCACGTCGCCCTGGACGACGCCATCGGGCAAGGAGCGCTGTTCTGCAACATGCTGGCAGGACGGAGAGCACAAAGTTAGGCGGATGCCTGTTTCCGACCGGGCCGCACGAGCGCACGGGTGCCATGCTCACGGCTTTGCGTGAGCATGGAGGCCCGCTGGGGCCGTGGCGTTCGTCTTGAGTTTGGCACATCGCGAGGCTCAATCGCAGCCATGCTCACGCAAAGCCGTGAGCATGGCACCCAAGCGAAGCGCCGTTGCTCCCTCACATCATCTCGATCGTGCGGATACCCAGCAACCCCAGGCACTGCTGGATGGTCCGCGCCGTCAGGTCGCAGAGCAGCAGGCGGCTATCGCGTAGCTCCGGCGTGTCGGCCTTCAGGACGGGGCACTTGTCGAAGAAGCTGCTGTAGCTCTTCGACAGGTTCCAGAGGTAGTTGGTGATGTCGCTGGGCTGATACTCGGCGGCGGCGCTGTGCAGCGTCTCTTCGAGGCGGAGCAGTTCCATCGCCAGGGCGCGTTCGGCCGGATGCGCGACGACGACCGGCGGCGGGCTGGCGCGGAAGCGGGACACGTCCACGTCCCCCTTGCGGAAGATGCTGCGGTTGCGTGCGTAGGCGTACTGCATGTACGTGGCGGTGTTGCCGGTCATCGCCAGCATCTTGGACCAGCTGAAGACGTAGTCGGTCGCGCGGTTCTGGCACAGGTCGGCATACTTGACCGCGCCGATGCCGACCGCTTCTTCAATCTGCTTGCGCTCTTCCGCAGTCAATTCGGGGACTTCGTCGCCGCGCTCGATGCGCTCCGCGCGGATCTGCTCGTACATCTGTCCGGCCCGGGCGACGGCTTCCTCGATCAAGCTGCCCAGCTCGACGGCGCCGCCTTCACGCGTCTTGAGCGGTTTGCGGTCCTCGCCCAGCACCGAGCCGAACGAGACATGCTCCAGCGCGACCTTGTCGTAGCCCCACTTCCGCGCTGCGGTGAACAGGTTCTTGAAGTGCAACGCCTGCCGGGCATCCACGACATATAACATGGCGTCCGGCTGCCAGGTGTCCGCGCGGTAGCGGATCGTCGCCAGGTCGGACGTGGTATAGGTGAAAGCGCCGTCCTTCTTCCGCACCAGCGCCGGCGGCTGTTTCCTTTCCGGGTCCAGGAAGATGGCGATCGCTCCCTGGCTTTCCTCGGCGATCTTCTTGTCGAGGAGATCGCGGACGACGCCGTCGAGCATCGGGTTGTAGAAGCTCTCGCCGTGAGTGTGGTCGAAGCGCACGTCGAGCCGGCGGTAGATGCGGTCGATCTCCTCGAGGCACCAGGGCATGAATTGCTCCCACAGTGCCACGTTCTCGGCATCGCCGGCGTGAAGCCGCGCCGTTTCCGTTCGCGCGGCGTCGGCGACCTGGCGGGCTTGGGCAATCTCATCGGCGCTGTAAGTCCTGGCAGATGGACCGGCATCATCCTCGTCTACCTCGGCCGCGCGCATCAGCTCGCGCACCTTGAGATATAGCCGAAGCATCTCGCGGACCGGATCGCTCTTGAGGGCCTGCTCGTCGCGGAAGTTCTTGAACGCGTGGAGCAACATGCCGAACTGCGTGCCCCAGTCGCCGAGATGGTTGTCGGCGATGACGCGATGGCCGAGGAAGCGGAATAGCCGCGCCAGGGCGTCGCCGATGATGGTGCTGCGCAGGTGGCCGACGTGCATCGGCTTGGCGACGTTGGGCGAGCTGAAATCGATGACGATGGTGCGCGGCGCCTGGGCGGCGGCGACGCCGAGGCGTTCGTCCGCCGCCATGTCACGCAGCCGGGCGGCGATCCAGTCGTCGCGCAGCCGCAGGTTGATGAACCCGGGGCCGGCGATCTCCGGCGCTTGCAACAGGTCGCCGAGGTCGAGCTTGCCGACGATCTGCTGGGCGATGTCGCGCGGCTTCTTGCCGAGCGTCTTGGCCAGGCTCATGGCGCAGTTGGCCTGGTAGTCGCCATGCCTGGCGTCCTGGGCCGGCTTCACCATGGCCACGTACGGCTCGACATCCGCCGCCATGCCCTGAAGCGCGTCGCGAAATCTCTGCTGGATGCGGCTAAGTGGGTGCATCGCGTCCGTATCGAAGGACTCTTGGACAATCATACGATTATATGGCGCGCCACGATACCGCAAGCCGGCAAACGTGCGCGCACTCAGTCGGCGAAACGCCGCGCAGGATACGAGCGCTCTCGGGAAGTTCTGAGCTCACGAGTCCGGCGTGTCCAGAATCTGCTTGAGCCGTTCCGCCAGTCCTGGCGGCAGCTTCTCGAGCCACGAAGCATCAATGAGCCCGACGCCGATCAGGTCACGCAGATGAGTCCGATCCTTATCCCGATTGGACATGAGCTTCATCGAGATCAAGGACTCGACAGCGATCACCCTGAAATTCGCGGGATCTTGCACGGTCTGGATAACCGGTGCCGGCAGCAGATGATCGGGCCGAGTCTTCTCACCGGCGAACAGCAGATGGACTGCCTCGCTGGGCTTGCCGTCGGGTCCATCGCGAAACATCACGACATCAAGTAGTTCATCGCGGACGAAACCGGCTCGTTCCAGAGCGGCGGTGATGGCCGGCAAGTCGTCACGCCGGACAAGCAGGTCCACATCGCGCGTGTTACGAACAGCGCCCTCATCGACGGTTGCCACCCATGAGGCCACGGCATTGCCGCCGACGACGGCATAGGCAATGCCGGCCTCGTTCAAGGCCGCGGTCGCTCGCAACAGCCGTTCACGCACCTTGGCCACGGCACGCTCCATCCGGTCCAGGATATCGTAACTCATGCCGACGGTCTGGGCCGTCCAGCGAGATTGTAGTGGCGCGGTCATGGCGTCATGGTAACAGACATGGGGCGATGAGTGCAGCCGCAAATTTCGCGGTTTTTTGCGGTTTTTCGCCGAGGCTCGCGACCGCCTTTGCTGGCCTTCGATTCTCTCATGACCGAGCAAGAGAATGAAACCCAGCACGCGAATCACGCCATCTTGTCGCCGCATCTGCAGACTTGCCGAGGCGGCAACATTCGTTGCGTTACCACCCCTCTCTCAGCACCCCGGCAATGAATCATCAGCGTTGCGGAAATGGCACAACGCAAGGCACACGAATGACTTGTGCCAATCACGTGTCTGGGCAGATTCGTTGCCGGGGTGCTGAGAGTGCTGAGAGAGGAGTGGCAACGCAATGAATCGCTGCCGCTTCACTCCCCATTCACCACCTGAAAGATCGTCCGTGCCGCCGCCGGCCGGACCAGCTCGACGCGCACCCTTCGCCGTTCTGGTGGTCGGCTTCATCCTTGGGCGAACCCATCAGGAACTCGCCGGCGGGGATGGGCATGAGCTTCATGCCGATGGCGTTGGTGAAGCGCGACATGCCGCGATCGCCGCCGTCGTGCTTGAACGCTTTTGGATCGGGGAGCTTGGAGGGATCCTGGGGCACGCGCGCGATACGGAGCCCCAGACCTGGGGACGGACTCGCCAGTGGCGCGGCATGGCCCGCCACGGCCACACAATTCTTCGCGTTTGCTGACCAGTTGCCGCCAACAACCAAGCATTGAGTATTGGCAACAGCGACATCGGACCACTCCGCGACATTGTCGTGCATGTCATGCAAGCCCAGGGGATTTGCAGGGTACGAGCCAGTTGCACACGGTCTTTCCAGGCTGCTGTCATGATGTCCAAAATTCGCTTGATCGGGCAGCAGCTTGTTGCTCGGTTGACCGAAATAAAAATCGAAGCCGCTTTCCGCCGCGTCCTTCATCGGCCCGCCCCGGCAGGCGTATTCCCATTCGGCATCGCGGGGCAACCGATAGACCCAGCCAGGCTCCTTGGCAAGTTGATTGAGCCGCGCCAAAAACTTCTGCGCGTCATGCCAGGAAATGGATTCCACTGGAAACTGCTTCAGTTCCGCGTCGGGGATGCCCAAGACGCTGACTCGACCGCCGCCTTTCCGTGAAAACCAGCTTGGGTTTTGTCCGGTGACCTTCTGCCATTCCTCCTGCGTAACTTCGTAGATGCCCAGGAAGAAGTCGTGCGGCATGTCCACCACCTTCGTGCCCGGCTTGCCGCCGCGTCCGCCCAGCCACGCCTTGCCCTTGGGGATTCTTGCAAACTCCATTCCCAGGACGTTCCTGTGCCGGGACGAAGGCGCTAGCTGGTCGAACGTTTTTGCTCGATACTTGACAGGCACTCGTGCAGTCGCGTTTCTGGGGACGCGCGCGACCCGAAAGCCGTGATTGTGATTGCGATAAGTCAGGGACGCCCAAGTACGCGCCGAGGCGCGGCAATGGTCGCTGCCGGTATCCCAGCTTCCACCCAAGAAAAACCAATTCGTAGCATTGTCCCCGGCACACAGTTCAAAGACATTGCCGAGCATGTCATGGAGCCCCAGGCGGTTGGGCGGGTACGAGCCAACCTTGCAGGTGCGCTTCAAGCCGTTGCCGTGCTCGAAATTGGCCTGCCCCGGCAGTAATTCGTTGCTCGGCTTCTCCAGATAGAAATCGAATTCACCGGCGCTCCTGTCGCCTGGGCCGCCTCGGCATGCGTATTCCCACTCGGACTCCTTTGGCAAGCGGTAGATCCAGCCCTGATCCTTTTCCGTTTCGTTCAGCCGCTTGATGAATTTCTGGATGTCCTCCCAGGACACTTGTTCGACTGGAAATCGATCCTGGTCCTCCTTCGTTGCACCTGAGACGTTCTTGAAATTGCTGGGATTGTCTCCCATCAGCGCTTTCCATTCTCCTTGCGTCACTTCATAGACGCCCAGGTAGAAGTCATGCGGCATCTCTACTTTCTTGCCGCGTTGGTTACTCTGGCGCCAGCTCAACCACGCCGAGCCCTTGGGCACCAGCGCGAATTTCATGCCTAGCTTGTTGGTGAAAGTCGCGGCCGGCCTGGCGTCCCGTTGCTTCCAGAACTGTGCTGCGGGGACGCCGTTGATGGTTTCCAGGGTCTTGATCGAGCGCAGTAGGGCGACTTCTTCAGCGGAACGCGGTTCGAAGTTCAGGTACTTGAGTGGGAAGCTGGCCAGGATCGAGATGTCTCGTAGTGGGGCGCCCGACAGGTAGAGGAGGAGCATTTTTCGCTCGCGTAGCGGTTCCAGGTCGGTGACCCGCGTGCCCTCGATTCCGAGGGCCGTGAGCTTGACGCAGTCCCGAAGGGGCCCGAGGTTCGTGACGCCCGTATTGGTGAGCCGGATCGAAAGCAGGGGCATGCCGCGCAGCGGTTCGAGGTCGGTCAAGAGGCGATTATGGGCGAACTCAACATTTGTCAGTTGCAGGCCGGCCAGGGGCGACAGGTCGCACAACCGGCCGGATTTCGCCTCGCGGTCACCGCGGCAAAGGAGCGCCTTGAGTTCGGGAAACGCCCGGATCGGTGAGAGGTCGGTAATCTGATCAGACGACAGAGTGAGTTGCCAGACATTATCCTTAAGCTCGTATTTCAGATTGCCGTCGAACCCCGAATTCCGCCGTTTCAACTCCGCGGCGACTTCCTTGGCCTGCTCCTCCGGCTTCATGGCCTGTACCATCTTGACCCAGGCTGGATCGAGGGGCGGGAAGGCACTGGCTGTTTCCGCCCCTGGAATCACTGCCGGGCCGTCCCAGAAGATGGCGCACCTGGGCAACGCCTTTCGCAGCTCGGCGATGCCGGCGGCGGTGACCTTTGTCTTCTGGAGGTTGAGGACCCGAACGCTCGACAGCTTCGTGAGCGGGGTGACGGCGTCGTCCGTCAATTGGTTGCGAGCAAGCTGTAGATATCGTAGCGTCGGCAGCTTCGACAAATGATCCAGACCGGCGGCCGTCACTTTGCCGCAGCCGTTCAGCGCCAATTCTTGCAGGTGAGTGCAGGCGGCGACGTGGGCCAGGGCTTGGTCATCGATGAGCGTACCGTCAAGATGCAGCGTGCCGACATTGAAGGCGGGGAGGTGCTGCCACGCATCACCGGCCAGCTTTGAACAGTACCAAAGTTGCAGTCGCTCAAGTCGCCGGAGCGCCGTCAGTTTCTTCAGACCCTTGGCTGTAATGTCGGCTGAGGACAGGAGGAGGCGCTGCAGTCCAGACAGGGCCGCGAGATGGTCCGCTTCCACGTCGGCATTGTTGAGGTCCCGCCAGGTAAGAGCACGCAATTCCGGCAGTGCAAGAAACTTGGCCGCGCCGCCCCCTGGACCGCCGGCCGTGAACGAGATGCTGTCCACAAGAAAGTGCCCGGTGGGAATCTTTTGCAATGGAACTTGGACAACATTGTCCTTGAGGTAACCATGCGCTGCGCCGCCGTTATCCAGCGCCCAGCGCAACGCAGCACGCGCGCCCTCGGTTCGATCGATGCCCGGATGATTTACCAATGCGTTGGGGATCGCTTTTTGCAATCGGCGTGCGCCTTCATTGGTGATACGAGTGTTATGCAGTAGTATGTGAGAAACCTGCTTTAGCTTGGCCAGGTCATCGATCACGTCATCCGTCAGCTCGGTGATGACATCAAGCTGGCGCAGGCAAGCGAGTTTGTGAAGCTGGGCGATCTCGGCACCGGTCCACGTGCCCAAGATCTGCAGGCTATCGAGCACAGGGGCGCTCGCCAATGCCCTCAATCCCTCTGGCGTGGTTTTCCAGCCTCCAAGTGCCAGAAAACGCAACGAAGAAAGACTCGCCATCTTCTCAATCGCGAATCTTGTGCCGCGCGTGTTCGGGGCATGCAGGCTGATAAGGCCCCGACGCTGTAGCAACGATTCCGCTTGCTGCCATCGGCACGCCTGGAAAGCTGGATTTCGTCCGGTAAGGAAGTGAGTTTTGCCACTGGCGAGACGATCCTGCAGGAAGGCACGGCCGCGACCTGGGCCTGCCTGGTCCTGTCCGGCCGCGTGCGCGTGCTGCGCGTGGCGGCCAGCCGTCGCGAAGTATCGCTGGGTGATTACCAGCCCGGCGAGGTCTTCGGCGAGTACGGGTTGCTGTCGCCCAACCGCAACACGGCGACCTGCCGGGCATCGAGTGCGACGCGCATCCTGCGGTTGCCGCTGGCTGAGCTGGCAAGCATCATCAACGCCAATTTGCAGTTGCGCGCCAACCTCAAGAGCTGGCTACGGCTGCATGGGCTGCTGGGCTATCTGCGCGAGCGGGCGTTCCTCGGCTTCATGTCGGCCGGCTCCGCACTCATGTATCTGGATCATCTCAAGCCGGTGAGCTTTGCCGCTGGAATCAGCTTGCAGTCGGACGGCCTCGATAGCGACCGCTGGTACTACATCGACAATGGTCAGGTGATGCTGGAGTCGCACGCAGAGCCGCCGCGAACACTCGGTCCCGGCGACTGCTTCGGCGAACGCGCTCTGATGGCAATTCCCGGGTTGTCTCATGCCATCGCCGCGTCGGAGGTCACGTGCCAGTATCTGTCACGTGAGTAACCGGTCACGGGTCGATATAGCTCGGAATCGTGGTTTCGGGTACTGTTGCGGTTGGCATGGATGCTCCACCGACAGTATCGGCAGAAGTGTTGGCATCGCTGCCGCCTGAAGTCCTTGCTTTGATCAAGTGGCAGGCGGAGCAGATTCGCGTGCTGACCGCGCGCGTGGCGGAACTCGAAGCCAAGCTCGGCAAGAATCCCAGCAACTCGTCGAAGCCGCCATCGACCACGCATCCGCATTACAAGAAGCCAGCAGCCAAGCCCAAATCGGGAC
>Ga0194131_10000733_pt1 | contig 55947 bp, 51 predicted proteins | sample TA2KigO120mmetaG_FD_148631 | JGI IMG/M metagenome (GOLD analysis project Ga0194131, IMG submission 148631) | Freshwater microbial communities from Lake Tanganyika, Tanzania - TA2015053 Kigoma Offshore 120m | ecosystem: Environmental > Aquatic > Freshwater > Lake | place: Tanzania: Lake... | reverse complement strand
CGCCACGGAGACGGCTGTCAGCACGGCTGTCAGCACGGCTGTCAGCACGGCTGTCGCCACGGAGACGGCTGTCAGCACGGCTGTCAGCACGGCTGTCAGCACTGCCGTTGCGACACCCACGCCGACTGTCACGCCGACTGTCACACCGACGCCAACTGTCACGCCGACTGCGATCGTTCTGCCGACGGCGACGACCGCACCCGCGACGGCAACGCCGCTCGCCACGGCGACTTCCCTGGTCCCTCTTCAACCCACGGTAACCGCCGGGCCGACATTCACTCCGGTTCCGACCACGGCGGCCACGGCCACGCTCATTGCGGCTTCTCAGCCGACGGTCGCGGTTGCGACGGCGGCGTCGATCCCGACCTCCGCTCCGACGCTGGTTCCCACGTTCGCCGCGACCGTGGTGGTGAACGGGACGCCCGTGACGTTTACTGCGGCGCCGCGCGTTCTGGCGATCCCAACTGCCGCCGCTAACCAGACGGACGCAGTCGCGGTGATCCCGCCGCCGGTCGGGTTGGAAAGGGTAGTGCCGGCGATTGTCTTCCCGGCACCTGCTGCCGGCGAGGTGGCACAGGCTCTTGTCGTTCAGCCGGTGCCCCCGGCGGTCCGCTCCACGGTCCAGACGCAGATCCAGGCGATTGCGACGGGCGTGACCGCGCAGAAACTGATCAGCATCGATGTCTTCGCGGGTACCGATCTGGTCACGACGCACGCCCGGCCGATCGTGCTCGTATTCCCCATTACCGATGAGGATTTGCTAGCCGCGGGAAACGATCCGTCCCGTATCGGAGGGTTCCGGATCGGGAATGACGGCACCGTTGAGGCGCTGTCGACCGTAGTCGATCTGGCCGTCAGAGTGATGAGGGTTGAGACCTACAGGACTTCATCGTTCGTGATGGCAATCAAGCCGGCGAACACGATTGTCACCTACCGCTCGTTCGTGACGGGCCTGGCGAACAACGGCAGTCTCGTGCCGGCGGCGTCGTATGGCTCAGGCGCGAACTCGGCAATCCGGATTCAGAACCCGAACAGCGCGACGGCAAACGTCGGTCTCAATTTCTACAGCACCAGCGGAGCCGCGGCGCTCTCGAGCGCCTATCAGACGACCGTTTCAGCAAACGGTTCCAAGATCGTCTATCTGCCGAACGTCACCGGCCTGGCAGCCGGCAACTACACCGCGCGCGTCGACTCCGATCAACTGGTGCGGACGTCCGCGAGCACTGCAGCCGCGACGGGATCCGTCGCCTCGGTGCAAATGGACGGGTTTGCCGCCTCGGATATGACCCAGAGCGTATTCATCCCGACGGCGATGAAGTCGTACTACGGGTTCACCTCGGCGCTCTCCATCATCAATGGCAGCGGTTCCCTCCCGGCGCGTGTCACCATCGACATGTACTCACGGGCGGGTGGCTTAGCGACGGACACGATCCAGCAGGAGATCGCGGTCGGCGGCACGTACAACCTGTCGCTCGGATCGCGGAACGCGATCGCCGACGGGTTCATCGGTGCGATCAGCGTGAACGCCGACCGCGATATCGGTGTGATCTACAACGTGATCGACGCCAACAACGGGGGTGTCTCCGGCGGCGGGGCACTTCGCACTGGGGCCACGACGCTCTATGTTCCGGCCCTTTACAACAACTACTACGGGTACAACTCCGGGCTCACGCTGCAGAACACGCAGGGTACACCGGCGCAGTACACGATCACGTATTCGGGCGGCAGTACCGAGAGTGGGACCGTTCCCGCCTTCGGCACGGCGGTGCTGTACACCCCGAACTCAGCCGGGGTGGCGTCGGAGACGACCGTCGGCGCGAAGATCGTGTCGAGAAACGGCATCCGTTTGTCGGCGTCGATGAACGTGCTGTCCGGACGCGATCTAGACGGGCATCGGGCCGCCAGCACGGGAGCCGCGACCGTGCAGGTGCCGTCTGTGTACAAGAGCTACGCGACGGAGGGATTCGTCAGCGCGTTCGTAATTCAGAACATCGGGGTAGTCGAGACCAACGTGACGATCACCTACGCGGGGGTCCTCACGCCGCAGACGATCACCGGCCTCGCCGTGGGTGGGGTCACCGTGGTATATGTTCCGAACGTGAGCCAGGTACCCTCAGGCTACTCCGGAAGCGCGACGATCACGTCGAGCAACGGGGCGGCGCTCGTCGTCGTAGCGAACGTCACACAGCTCAATCCCGCCGCGACGGGCGATCACCTGATGACGAGCCTGGGTATCGCCAGCTAGAGCGCGGCAACTAACCAGGTCTCTCGCTCTGCGCGAAGAGGGGCGGTTCCTTCGGGAGCCGCCCCTTCTTGTTGGGTGCTGGATGACGCTGTCGAACATAGCGCGGGGGGAGGTGCGCCATGGACGGACTGGGCGGATTGCGCATTGCACTCGTGCACGACTACCTGAATCAGTATGGCGGCGCGGAGCGCGTTCTCGAAGTGCTCGCCGAGATTTTCCCTGGCGCACCGGTCTTCACGTCGTTGTACGTGCCGGATCGAATGTCAAATGCAATTCGCGGTCTCGATGTCCGAGTCACTCCGCTCGATCGACTGCCCGGCGCGCGTGCGCGTCACCAGGCGGCGCTTCTCCTCTACCCACCAGCGTTCGAAGCTCTGGACCTCTCCTATTTCGATCTGATCGTGTCAAACAGTTCGGCTTTCGCCGGTGCAGCGATCGTGCGCCCAGATGCGGCCCACCTCTGCTATTGCCTCACGCCCATGCGCTGGGTTTGGGATCTCGATAGCTATCTTGCGCGGGAGGGACGCGGCGGCGCTTTCCGCGCGATGCTGCGGCCAGTCGTCGATCAGATGGCGGAGTGGGATGCAGTTGCCTCCAGCCGCGTCGATCGATATCTGGCTATCTCTCGGACGATCGCCGATCGGATCCGCCGGCGTTACGACCGCTGTTCAAAAGTCATCTTCCCTCCGGTGGATGTCGATCGCCTGCGCGGAGCGCTCGGCACTTCTGACGCGCCGCACGGATTGGCATCGGCGGAGCCGTACTACCTGGTGCTGTCACGACTGGTGCCGTACAAGCGGATCGATCTGGCGATCGAAGCGTGCAATCGGCATCGTCTGCGTCTGATCGTGGCCGGTTCGGGGCGTGATGAGGCGCGCTTGCGCGGACTGGCGGGGTCGACGATCGAGTTCGTGGGCCAGGTAACCGATGGACAGGCGGCACGACTGCTCGCCGGCTGCGAGGCACTGCTGTTTCCCGGTGAGGAGGACTTCGGGATCACGCCTCTCGAGGCGAACGCCCTCGGTCGCCCTGTGATCGCGTTCGGCGCCGGTGGCGCGTGCGATACCGTTGTCGAGGGCGTGACCGGGCGCCTCTTCCCTGAACCGACGGCGGATTCGCTCGGCCAGGCGATTGTGGCGCTGCGGGCCGATACCATCGATCCGGATTCGGTGCGCGCCCACGCCGAACGCTTCCGCACCTCACGGTTCAAGGAGCAGTTCCTCACCGAAGTCGACGATCTGCTGAGGGCTCGGCGTCTATCCCGGCCCGGTCGGCTTCGGCTCTAACTCTCCGCAGCTTTCCTGATTGCCCGCTGAACCAGATCCAGGAGTAGGTCCGGATCGGCTGGCTTCTCGAACACGCCCTCCACACGCTCGAAATTCGCGCGATTCAGGCGGTTCGGATATCCGGAGTGGATGACGATCGGGATCTTCTTGACCTCCCAGTCGTCCTTGATCTGGCGGATCAGCGGACCGCCGTCGCGATCCGCCAGAGAGATATCCATTATCACCGCCGCGGGCTTCTGGCTGCGCAACGTACTGATCATCTGGGCCCCGCGACGGATCGCCAGGGGCCGGTATCCGCGATCGCGTATCGCTCGATCGAGAATCTCGATCGTATCGCCATCGGAATCGACGATGAGAATCGCCTTCGGTTGCTCTGGCATATACCCCTCACTCCTGGAAGACCTGTTGCCATCTGGCTCGTGGAGTCATTATCGCAAAGCGATGGGCTGACGAGTGCTCGCGCCGCGGGGCAAGAATCCGGTCACCTCGCTCGGCGGTCGATGCGGAGCGCGTTCCGGTCGCCGTATTCGCCGGCCGGCGGCGCCATTCGTGCACTTCGCACAGCCGAGTGCGTGCCCGGGTTGGGCGTCCCTCCGGTTCCCCGGGGACGACGGCCCGGCGTACCCTTTCTCTCGATCAAATCGCAGGGAGAATTCAGAATGTTGGAAGTTGCGCTTCTCGCCTTCGGCGGCATCCTCGTCGCGTGGACCTTTGCTCCCGAGACACCTCGCGTGCAGGCGAAGGCCGTCGCAGCCAAGCCCGTGGCGCGCGCCGCGCCTGCCTGAGTACGCGACTGAGCTAGTTCGGCGAGGAGGGCCGTGCGCGGGGAGCGCGCGGCCCTCTTGTTGTTTTTCCGCCCATTCCGCGAGTCCTTCACGAGCGGGCCTCGCGGTGACGTTCCCGCGGAGGGTTTCCGGTACCTCCCACGTCGGGCGCGGTTGCCGAATCGTCAGTCCGGGGTGCGTGTTGTGCGCACAGCACATAGCTGTCGGGGAACGGTCTGGCATGGCAGACACTGACACCGTAGAAGTTGTGCGGGTAGCCTAGTGCCAGCACATTCGGAGGAGGAAGGCGCACATCGTGGCTGAGATCAACACCGGCGATACGGCTTGGGTTCTGGTGGCCGCGGCCCTGGTCATGCTCATGACGCCAGGGCTCGGTTTCTTTTACGCCGGGCTCGTGCGTCGCAAGAACGTTCTAGCGACCATCATGCACAGTTTCTTCATCCTGTGTCTCATCAGCGTGCAATGGGTTCTGTTTGGCTACTCCCTCGCGTTCGGGCCATCGATGGGCGGGATTATCGGCTCACTCGACTGGGTCGGACTCAACGGGGTGACACTCCAACCAAATGCCGATTACGCGGGAACCATTCCCCACCAACTGTTCATGGCATTCCAGATGATGTTCGCCATCATCACCCCGGCGTTGATCACAGGTGCGTTCGCCGAGCGCAAGCGGTTCAAGGCGTTTGCCATCTTCTCAGTTCTCTGGGCAACGTTGGTATATGCGCCGGTCGCGCACTGGGTGTGGGGCGGCACCGGGCAGCCGGGCTGGCTCAAGGCGCTCGGCGCACTGGACTTCGCAGGTGGGACGGTCGTTCACATCACGGCGGGCATGTCCGCTCTCGTGGCGGCGATGGTCATCGGTAAGCGCCTTGGCTCGGACGATGGGATCGAGCCGCACGATGCGACGATGACGATCCTCGGCGCGGCACTTCTCTGGTTCGGCTGGTTCGGTTTCAACGCCGGCTCGGCGCTCGTAGCCGGCCCTCTGGCGGTGAGCGCGTTCGTGAACACGAACACGGCCGCGGCGATGGCGGCGCTGACCTGGATGACCGTGGGCTGGCTCCACAAGGGCGTTCCCAGTCCGCTCGGCGCGGCGATTGGCGCGGTCGCCGGCCTGGTCGCGATCACCCCGGCCGCGGGCTTCGTGACGCCGATCGCATCGATTCTGATCGGTTTCGGCGCGGGTGCTCTGTGCTACGGCGCGGTGCAGTTGAAGAGCGCGTTCGGCGTGGACGACGCGCTCGACGTGTGGGCCTGCCACGGCGTGGGCGGCGTTTGGGGCGCATTCGCGACCGGTCTCTTTGCCACCAAGAGCGTCAATGAACTAGGAAACGATGGCCTGTTCTACGGCAATCCCGCTCTGCTGATGAATCAGATCATCGCGATCGTCGTGGTCAGCGTGTTTTCCATCGTGATGACCTGGGTAATTCTCAAGATCATCGACGCGACGATCGGTCTGCGGGTCGGCGAGGACGAGGAGCGCCGCGGGTTGGACGAAACCCAGCACGGCGAACTCGCCTATCAGATCTAGGAGACATCGTCCCTGGCGACGAGCGGCGGCACGAAGGTGCCGCCGCTCGTTCTCATCTCAGGCGGTCGCCAGTCCCAAGGTAGAACGTCGCGCCTCGTCGTCGCTGAGATCGTCCAGGGGAAAGATCGGACGGCGCAGTCGGTGGTACATGAATGCGCGCGCGTCGGGATTCGTGATCCCGGGACTGTCGACCTCGATGATGGTGCGACCGATGGGCTCTCGGAACTGGAACTGATCGCGGAACAGGTGCGCTGATTGGACGACGATGATGCGGCGCGTCTTTGGCTCGATCCCTACTACGCGGAAGTACTGGGGGTGGATCTGGCTCGATGGTCGCTCCGTCAGGATCACGTCGGTCGCTCCGCACCGGATAACGGCGGCCAGTCCCAGTCGCGTCGGCAGACTGAAGTGTGGGTCGATGAAGGAACCGTCGAACAACAGGCGGACCGTCCCCTCGATCGATACAGGATCCCCGTTGAGCGGTTCGAGTTTGCCGCCGATTTCGCCGGCGAAGGTTCCGCCAATCCCGAGGCGGGCCGCCTCTCGCACCGCATCGCCATCGCAAATAAACAGCGCTGCGTCTGGCCAGCCGGCGCGCTTCAAAGCGGCGAGGATGGCGGTTCCGTCGCCCGGCGAGCCACCCGCGCTGTTGTTCCCCTGATCCGCCAGGATCACCGGCCACTCCGCGGTCTCGATCGCGCGGCGGACCGCCGTCTCCACCGGAGTGAGCACCAGATCGGTCCGGAATCCGGATCGCAGCGACCAGGCCAACTGTGCGAGTTCGGCTACGATCCGGTCGCCCAGCGCCCGATCGCCATCCGTGGTCGCGAGCATAGTCATGCCCGATTCCGGCACATCGGCATCGCCGAATCCCGCCGCGACTGTCACGTCCAGTACCCCGGGTTCGCGCGCCAGTTCCGCGGCACGCTGGACGAGCCAGTACATCGGAGGCTTCATGAGGGCCTGGCTGCCCGCGCTCATGCTCATCAGGCCGCTCTTCACCAGGATAGGGGGCTTGGCGAGCCGGCACACTGGCCTTACCCCGCTCCGCAGTGCCCGCGCGATCAACGTCGCGCCCTGCTGCCCGAGCTCATACGTGTCGATGTGGGGAGCCGTCTTGTAGCCGATGATCGCGTCGGCGTACTCCGCCCAGCCGAGCCCGATGTTCGCGTGGAGGTCGAAAACGACCACGAGCGGGATCCTCGACCCCACGGCCTGGCGGATCGCACGGAGGATGTGGAGTTCCGGGTCGTCGATCTCCTTGCCCGCAGCCGCGCCGTGCAGGTGAAGGAGAATGCCGGCCGGGGCGGCATCGGCAATGCCGCGCGCGAGTCGATTCGCCGCGTCGTGAATCACGTCCGACTCGATCGCTCCGGTGGAAGGGCCGTGTGTCGCGAAGAAGATCGGGACCATGTCCAGCCCCTCGCGATCGCAGCCATCGATGATGCCCCCCATCGTGCTGCCCGTTCCCCGGTAGTACGTCAAGACCTCATCGCCGACTACATAGACACCATCGCGCCGTACGCGCTCCAGAGTCGTCGGGGTGGGATTGAAGGTGTTGGTCTCGTGGGAAAATCCACCGATCGCGACGCGCATCTCGCCTCTCTCTCCTGTCCGTATACTGCGCTACGGGAGGTCCCATGATCTACGAACTGCGGGTCTACATATGCGCTCCCGGCCGGATCGCCGCACTCCACAACCGATTCCGGACTGTCACCACCCGGAAGTTCAGGGAGCATGGCATCGACGTCGTCGGGTACTGGACCGATCGGTACGGCGAGTCGAATCGCCTGACCTACATCGTGCGCTGGCAGGATGAGGACGAACGCAACCGCAAGTGGGGCGCGTTCGCGACCGATCCAGAGTGGGTCGCTGCACGCACCGCGTCCGAGGCTCCCGAGAATGGCGGGCCGATCGTCGCGAACGTCATCAACAGCCTCATGACGCCCACCGACTACTCCGCGATGACCTGACCACACCGAGAGTCCGCATCTGCGGGAGCGCGTTCGAAGGCCCGCGGGTACGTCCCTTACGGCATCCTTACCTTTCTTTTGGCACGTTTTGTGGGATGGAGCGGCGTCGGGGGGCGATCATCTTGACCGAAGATGACATCGGCGCCCACGTTCTGCGGGGCGTTGCCGGGGCCACCGGGTTCGTGAGTCGGGTGGTCCGGATGCGCGAGATAGGGGCTGTGCCGGCTGAGGACGTCGCCCTGATCATCATCGGCCGCGATGCGCCCGGGGCCGCGGCGCTCGCGCTGATCGATACGCTTGCGACGCGTTGCGCGCGCGATCCCTTCCCGCTAGTCCGGATGTGCGATGAACCGCCGTTCGGACGGATCAACGCGCGGGAGTGGCGGTTGCCCGCCACCGCTCCCCTTGCCGACCTCGTTCAGGCGGTCCTCGGTGTGACCCGCGGCGAGACTCAGGCACCCATGACAGCCCCGCCCACCGCGTGGCTGGATGGCGCCCGACGAGTGCTGGGTTGGGCCGGCATCGCCGCGTCGATCGCGCTTGTCGCCTGAGTCAAGACGAAGCGTCAGGTTCGCCTGCGAGCCACCCATAGTGATCCCGCGCGTGCGCGACGGTGATCAGGCCATCCGCGAGGTCCCGTGCGACCGACCGCCGATCTCGATCGCGGGGATCTCCGTAGCCGCCGCCACCCGGCAGCGCGATGACCGCCCGTGCGCCAGGCGGTAGCTCGACCGTCGCCTTGGGGTGCTGCACCGCGCCATCGATCGTGAAGCGGCCCGGAGCACCGTTGCCGCCACCAAACAGACCGCGGGCGGGGTGAGCGGTACGATCGAAGAAGGGTGACAACAGCGCGCGCACACCCGGTGGTGACCGCACGACGATCTCGTGCCCGAGCCCCCCGCGCCACTGGCCGGGACCCCCGGAATCGACGCGCAGTCTCCGCGCCTCGTAGATCAGCGGGACGTGCGTCTCGATCGCCTCAACGGGGAAGCCGTGCACTCCGGAGGGAAAGGATGTCGCGCTGAACCCGTCTGCTCCGCGTCGCGCACCCATTCCCCCCGCATTGAAAACCACGAGCACGAAATGCCGCCCGGAACTATCGCGCCCGTGCCACTGCGTGTTCCAGAGAGCGTCGTAACTCTCGGCGAGGACCGCATCGGGGACGACCGGCGCGAGGGCGCGAAAGATCAGGCCGGGAATGAAGTGGCCGATGATGTGCCGCGCTGCGACCGCGGCCGGCCGGCGACAGTTGAGGATCGATCCTTCCGGAGCCGAGACCGCGATCGGGCGAAACGAGCCGTCGTTGTTCGGGATTTCCGGGGTCAGCGCCGCCTTCAACGCGTACGTCGTATAGGCGTGCGTGTAGTTGAGTACCACGTTGATGCCGCGTTCGCTCTCCGGTGACGTTCCGGCGAAGTCGACCGAGATGGTCTCGCCCCGCACGCGCACCTGAACCGCGAGGTGAACCTCCCGATCGAAGCCGTCATACTCGCCGCTCGCGCTGTAGTCGCCATCCGGCACCGCGGCGATCGCACGGCGCATCCCTTGCTCCGACCGATCGAGGATGATGTGGCCCAGACCATCCAGATCGGGCAGGTCGAACTGTTCGAGGGTCTCGATGATTCGACGACACCCGACGTCGTTGCCGGCGGCCTGAGCGTACAGATCGCCGATCACCAGATCGGGGACACGGACGTTTGCCTCGACGATGCGCAGGACGTCCTCGTTGGGTTCCCCGGCGCACAGGAGTTTGACGATGGGGATACAAAGACCCTCTTCGTAGACCTGATGCGCGTCGGCCGAGAAGACCCGCCCGCCGATATCCGCCGTATGGCAGATGTTGCCGAAGTACCCGATCGCACGGTCGCGATGGAAGATCGGCGTCACGATGGTGATATCGTGGTAGTGGCCGGACGTAAGCCACGGATCGTTCGTCATCAACACATCGCCGGGGCGGAGTGTCGCGGCCGGGCACGCTGCGAGAAAGTGGCGCATCGCCGATGCGAGCGAGTTGATGTGACCGGGCGTTCCGGTGACGGCCTGGGCGAGCATTCTCCCCCGTGCATCGAAGACGGCTGCAGAGAGGTCCCCCGCTTCGCTCACCGCGGGCGTGAGAGCGGTGCGGATCAGCGTGGCCGCCTGTTCCTCGGCGATCGCGATCAGCCGGTTCCAGAGGACATCCCAGTGACGATCGAGGATCACCGGCGCAGCACCAGTTCCAAATGGCCCGACGACAGGGCGGTTGCGCCCCAGTCCGGATGGACCACTGTCGTCGTCGCTTCTTCCTGGATTAGCGCAGGCCCTTCGACAGTGATGCCGATCGCCAGCGAGCTCCGATCGATCGATCGCGCCGGTCGCCTTTCGCCATCGAACCAGGCATCGCGTCGACATTCCTTCTCGGAACCACCCGCAATAGAGAAGCGAGGGATCGGTGGTGTCGGCCCGGTGGCCGTGAGTCGCCACTGCATCGCCTCAATCCCTACTCGAGGCGGCACCCGCCCGTAGACGCGCCCGTACTCCCCCTCAAATGTGGCGCGGAGCGCTGCCGAACGTACTCTGGCCGGCGACCCGCGATCCAGCGCTGCCCGAGGAACAGCTGTCGTCAGCTGGTGCGCCTGGCCAGTGAACCTGAGGTCTGCCGCGACCGTCCAGGTCATTCGTTCTCGCGGAACCAGCGAGGAGAGCTCCTTGGACGCGCGTGCCCGCATCGCCTCGAGCTCACGATCGATCTCGTCCCATGGCGTCGCGTCGTGCACCGGGCAGACGAGCGTCCGCACGAGATCGACCCGCGGCGGCGCGCCAACGAGGCCGATCGCGGAGCCGACTCCAGCGGCTGCCGGCACCCAGATGCGGCTGATCCCGAGGCGCCGAGCGACGCCGCAGGCGTGCACGGGGCCGGCCCCGCCGAAGGCGTAGAGGGGGAGCGACGTGGGGTCGTGCCCGCGTTCGGCGCAATGGCGGCGGAACGCCAGCGCCATCTCTTCGTCGACGGTATCGCGGACCCGCTCCGCGGATGCGATCGGATCACCACCGAACGCATCGACGAGCGCGCGGAAGGCCGCATCGCGATCGAGTCGGAGCCGGCCGCCAAGGAATCCATCCGGATCGATATATCCCAGGACGACGTCAGCATCGGTCACGGTCGGGTCGCTAGATTCGCGCGGTACGCCCTCGGGGGACGGATAGCAGGCCGGCCCGGGGACCGCGCCGGCGCTATCCGGTCCCACCCGCATCCGTCCCAATCGGTCGACGCGTGCGATGGAACCGCCGCCAGCCCCGATCTCAATCAGCTCCACGCTGGGAACCTGCAGGGGCAGGCCGGAGCCGCGGATGAATCGATACTCCCGCGCTACCTCTACTTCGCCGTGGACCATTGGCCAGGGCCTCTGGCCGCCCCGTCGAGTGATCAAACATGCCTTGGCGGTGGTGCCGCCCATGTCGAACGACAGCACCCCTTCGAGATCCAGAGCAGCGCAATCGTTCGCCGCAGCGATCGCGCCTGCGGCGGGACCGGACTCGATGAGACGCACGGGAAGCTGCTGCGCGGCTTCGACGCCGACGATGCCGCCGTTGGAAGTCATCACCTGGAGGGTCGCCCGAGGCAACCGGCTGTCCAGCCCGTCCTCGATCGCTCCCAGATAGCGCGCGGCGATCGGCTGGACGTAGGCATTCGCCGTGGTGGTCACCATCCTCTCGTACTCACGGAACTGACCGGAGACGAAGTGAGAGAGGGCGACTGGCAGGTTGGGCGCCGCGGCAGCGACGGCTTCCGCCGTTTGGAGTTCGTGCAGCGGATTGCGATACGCGTGGAGATAGACGATCGCGACCGCCTCAACCCCCGCGGCGCACAGATCCTCAATCGCGTCGCGCACGCAGTTGAGATCCAGCGCGACCTCGATGCTGCCATCCACAAGGATGCGTTCGGTGATCTCGCGGCGGTCGCCACGGCCGACCAGTGGGCCGGGCCGCGTGATGCTCAGGTCGTACATGTCGAATCGGTGCTGGCGCGCGATCTCGAGCGTATCCCGGTAGCCTCTGGTCACGAGCAGGCCGACCCGCGCGCCGCGCCGCTCCACGATTGCGTTCGTCATCAAGGTCGTCGCGTGGATCAGCGCGTCCGTCTCCCTCACGGTGGACACGGCCAAAACCCGATCGACGCCGTCCAGCACTGCGGCCTCGGGATTCCGAGGCGTCGTACGCACCTTCGCCGTGGCGATCACCTGACCGTCCTCTGCGACCGCGACCACGTCGGTGAAGGTGCCACCGATGTCCGCTCCGATTCTGAGCACCATCCGGGGGGCGAGTGTAACCGGCCTCGCGCGCCGTCAGACACGACTACACTCGCCGCGAGGCTCCTCCTGTTTCCCACCTCACGTTCAATCCCCATCTGGTTTTATGCGGGCGGAGCGTTGGGGCCGTTCGCAGGTGGCGTTATCGGCGCGATCTTGCCGGCCGTGCGCGAATCGCTGTCGGCCGATCTCGGTGCCATCTCGTGGGCGGTCCCCGCCTACATGATTCCCTTCGCGGCGTTCCAGTTGATCTCCGGGTCGATCTCGGATCGGACGTCCCGGCGGTTCGCGCTGGGGATCGGGTTCACCCTGTTCGTTGTCGCATCCGTGTGCTGCGCGGCAGCACTGTCAATCGAGTGGTTCCTTCTCGGCCGTTTCCTCCAGGGTGCTGCGAACGCCTTCACCACACCAATTTTGGTTGCGGCGACGGCGGACCTCGTTCCGCGCGAGCGCCTGGGCCGTACGATGGGGTCGTTCGTCAGCGTGAACATGGTCGGCGGGTTCGCCGCGCCGCTTGTGGGCGGAGCGTTCGCACAGTTCGACTGGCGCCTCGTCTACGTCCTTACGGCCGGCGTTGCCCTGGTCCTTGGCGTGCTGTACGACCGCGTCCTGCGCCACGCTTCGCCGCGGAACTCCTCTTCGTCGCCCGGGTTCCAGGAGATCGCGCGCGTGCTCGCCTCTCGCGGCGGAATCATCGCCGGGACGGCCGCCTTCTCGGCGCAGCTGGCCACCTTCGGTTCCTCTTACCTGTGGTCCACCTACCTGGTCGAGCGCTGGCATCTCAGTCTCGTGGCTGCCGGCGCGGTTTCATCGTTGCTCGGACTGCTCGGGATCGTCGCTGCGCCGTATGCGGGCAGGCGCGTCGAGGCGGTCGGTCCGGCTCGGGTGCTCACCGAAGGTAGCGTTCTGGCGTTTCTCGGCGGCATCGCGATAGCTCTGGCGCCGGCGCCAGAGCTATTCGTCCTGGGCGTGATACCCCTCGGGATTGCATACGGATCGCTCTGGGCAGCGATGCCCAGCCTGGTCTTGATGCTCCTGACCGATCAGCGTCTGCGCGGGACGGCGGTATCGATCAACGCGACCTTTCGCTTCGGCGCATCGGCAGTTGCGCCGGCGATGTTCACGCCCATCTACGGCGCGCTCGGCGGCGCGACCTTTCTCGTCGGTTGTGCCGCCGCGGCCGTGCTCCCCGCCGTCGCGGCCGCCGCTGGTCGAACCTTGCGCGACAACGACCGCGCCGAGCGAAGCGCCGGCGAGCGGACATGACGGGACTGGTACGGGTCTGGCAGACCGACTAGCATCTGTTCGACCGACCGGTCGGTCGGTTTTGAGAGGCACGCAGACTTCCGGTGAGATCTCAGACTCGAACGATCGAGCGCCACGAACGCATCCTTGAGGCCGCGCTCGATGTCTTCACCCGTAGCGGCTTTCAGGACGCGGTTGTCGACGACATCGCCGACGCCGCGTCAACCTCGAAGGGCGGCCTCTACTTTCATTTCCCTGGCAAAGACGCCCTGTTTCTGGCGGTGCTCGATCGGACGGCGATGCTCCTGCGCTCGCGACTCGAGTTGGCGCTGGCGATGGAGGCCGAACCGTTGGCGCGACTCGAGACGACGCTCCGTGCACTCCTTCAGACCTTCGGCGCGCACCGCAAGGCCGCGCGTCTCTTCCTGATCGATACGCCGGGCGCCGGACCGCGGTTCCATCGGCGTATGATGACGCTGCGCGCGGAGTTCACCGGCCTGATCGTCGCCGAACTCGAGAACGCGGTCGCGGCGGGCGTGATCGCCCCTGTCGATTGCCGGGTCGCCGCCCAGGTCTGGTTTGGTGGCATCCACGAGATCGTCAGCCAGTGGGCACTTGCCGAGGATCCAGAGGATCTCCTCGCTCGACTTCCCGCGCTGCGCGCCCTGTTACTTCGCAGCGTCGGGACTGCCGCGTGATTCCTGCGCCAACGGTCGTGCCGGACCTCCTCGATCCAGACGGGCGCGATGCGCGATCGGCTCCAGATGGTGACCCGCTCGCAGACTTCGCGATGGCGTGTCGCCTCGGCGAGGATGCCTTCTACTGGGCAAGGCCGGACGGTCAGATCTCGCTCTGTGCGACTGGTAGTTTCGACAGTATCGACATCCGGGGCGAGCATCGATTCCAAGAGGCTTCTGCCTGGTGGAGCGCGCGGCGGGTGGACTGGCCTGTACCTTTCGCCGTGGGCGGCTTCTCTTTCGAAGACCACCCTACGGATGGCGGCTGGAGCCAATTCGGTGCCGGTCGTCTGACGGTTCCGCGCAACCTCTGCATCAGACGCGGCGATCGGTGCTGGCGCATCCAGCCCGCCGCGATGTCCGTCTCGCACTCGTCGCAGCACGCTGAGGCGAGGGAGGACCCTCCCACGATCGCGTCCGTGATGGAGCGTAACGGCAGTCTGGCCCAAGCCTTTCTTGGCAACGTGCGCGATGCGACGGCGAAGATCGCGTCTGGCGAACTGGAGAAGGTCGCAATTGCCCGCTCCGAGACGCATTTCACCGCGCAGGCGGCCGAGCCGGCGGTGGCGATGGTGCGGCTCGCCCACCAGTATCCCACGTGCGCCGTTTTCGCGGTCCGGAGGTCAGGACAGACCTTCATCGGCGCGACTCCGGAGCGCCTCGTACAGGTGGCCGGCGGCGTCGTATCCGTCAGCGCTCTTGCCGGAACTGCGCCGCGCGCCACCGACTCGGCCGCCGACCAGGCGATCGCCGAGGCGCTGCTCGCGAACCGAAAGAACCTCCACGAACATCGGGTTGTCGTGGCCACCATTCTTGAGCGACTCGCCCGCGTGTGCACCGAGATCAGGGGCGCGGAGTTGCCACGGATCCTCTCACTGCCAAACGTCCATCACCTGTTCACGCCGATCCAGGCTCGTCCGCTCAGCACTACCAACCTGATCGACCTGATCGAGGCTCTGCACCCGACTCCCGCGGTCGGCGGGACTCCGGCGATCGCGGCGCGCCGCTTCATCCGCGAGCGCGAGGGCTCTCCGCGTGGCTGGTACGCCGGACCGGTCGGATGGATCGATGCGTCCGGAGAGGGTGAGTTCGTCGTCGCGCTGCGTTCGGCTCTCCTGGACGATCGGGGCTGGGCGACTCTCTACGCGGGCAATGGTATTGTCGATGGTTCCGATCCCCTTGAGGAGTTGGAGGAGACGCGGCTAAAGCTGCGGCCAATGAAGATGGCGCTCGGCATCGCGTCGTGAGCCCGGCATCGACGGATGCGGCCTACACGGGCGCGCGCTGGCTCGTTGACGAACTGGTCGCCGCGGGAGTGCGTTGGGCGTGCATTTCGCCCGGGTCGCGATCCACCGCTCTGGCACTGGCGCTGAGCGCTCGGTCCGACATGCGGACCTGGGTGCTGTACGACGAGCGCTCGGCCGCGTACTTCGCCCTCGGGCTGGCGCGCGCGCGTGTCGAGCCAGTCGCCCTGCTGTGCACCTCCGGAACCGCGGTGGCGAACTACCTGCCCGGGGTTGTGGAAGCCTCATTGAGTCGTGTACCGCTGATCCTGCTCACGGCCGATCGCCCGCCCGAGGCGCGTGACGTCGGGGCCGCGCAGGCGATCGATCAGGTCGGCATTTTTGGCACCGCGGTCCGGTTCTCGATCGATCTTCCCGTGGCCGATAGCGTTCCTCAGACGCTAAGGCACTGGCGATCCACGCTCTGCCGGGCGGTGGCGATGGCCCGTGCCGCGCCCGCCGGGCCCGTGCATCTCAACATCCCGTTTCGCGAACCGCTTGTCGCGCGGACATCACCGCAGGATGCGCCCATCGATGGCGACGAACCGGGCGAGGATCGGCCGGCACCGTTCTCCCGCGCGATGATCGGGCGCCGAACGCTCCCGCCCGCGGAAGCCGGCGAGGTTGCTGAGATCGTGGAGCGGGCCGAACGCCCGCTCCTTGTGGCAGGCCCGATGGAGGATCGCCGCGCCGCGGACGCGTTGCTGGCCCTGGCGCGGCGGTGCGACGCCCCCATCCTGGCCGACCCCCTCTCCGGGTTGCGCGATCGCGACTCCGATGTCCGCATCGTCGATAGCGCCGACATCTTCCTGCGCGATCTTACGGTGCAGCGCGCGCTCGAGCCGGACCTGATCCTGCGTATCGGCGCTCCGCCAACCTCTCGGCCGGTGTTCGAATTCCTCGACCGCACGCGAAACAGCGCGCATCTCTTCGTGGACGATGGCGCGGCGTGGCGCGATGCGACCCTCGTCGGCGCAACTCACATCTGGGCCGATCCCGCGGAAGTCCTCGCGCGCGTTCCTGGGCGCGCTGCGAGCGGGCGTGGCTGGACCTCGCTCTGGACGAGTGTGGCGTGCGCCACGCGACAGGCGCTGGATTCCGCGCTGGCCCGGATCGACGAACCGTTCGAGGGACGAGCCTTTCGCGAGCTCGCCGAGGCGCTCCCCGAGGGTTCCGTCGTCCTCGTCGGCAACAGCATGCCCGTCCGCGACCTGGACGCTTTCTACCCGGCGTTCGGACGCGGCGTGCATCTCTTGGGCAACCGCGGTGCTGCCGGGATCGATGGCGTCGTGTCCACGGCTGTCGGAGTAGCCGCGGCGAGCGATCGGCCCGTGTTTCTGGCGATCGGGGACATGTCTCTCTATCACGACATGAACGGGCTGCTTGTCGCACGTATGGAGGAGATACCCCTCAGCGTGATCCTGCTGAATAACGATGGCGGCGGGATCTTCTCCTTCCTGCCGCAGGCATCCCTTCCCCGGCATTTCGACCGACTCTTCGGGACGCCTCACGGCCTCGATTTCGCGCGTGTCGCCCACCTCTACGACATGGGGTACGAGCGGCCGTCGGACTGGGCCGCGTTTCGGAGGGCGGTCACGTCTCCCCGGGCGGCCCGCGAGCGACGGATCATCGAGGTGGCCTCCACCCGTCAGCGCAACGCCGAACTCCACCGCGAAGTCTGGGCACAGGGCGTGAACGCGGCTCGTGTGGCGCTGGGCCAATGACGGGGATCTCGGTCCGCGGCGTGGAGTATCGCGTCGAACGTTTCGGTTCCGACGGCACGCCCGACATCCTCCTCATCCACGGATTCACCGGCCGCGCCGAATCGTGGGAACACCTGGCGCAGGGACTCCGGTCGGCGGGACGCCGCCCTCTGGCCGTCGATCTCCCCGGACATGGAGGGACCGACGTTGTCGAAGACCTCGCCCGCTATACGCTCCCGGCGACTGCGCGCGACTTCGCGGCCATCATCCAGATCTTGGGCGGAGCGCCGATCGATGTTCTCGGCTATTCGATGGGAGGCCGCGTCGCGCTCCAACTCGCGCTCGATTATCCGCGAGTCGTGCGCCGACTCGTTCTTGAGAGCGCCTCTCCGGGCATCGTGGACGCCGAAGCGCGTACTGCCCGAGTCCGATCGGACGAGGATCTGGCCCGGCTGCTCGAAGCCGAGGGGATCAGCGCGTTCGTCGATCGCTGGGAGAAAGTGCCGCTCTTCGCGAGCCAGGATGGCCTGGCCCTGGCGGCGCGGGAGCGCCTCCGCGCCACGCGGCTCAGTCACGACCCTCGCGGACTGGCGCGCAGCCTTCGCGGGGGAGGGCAGGGGGTGACTCCAGCGGTGCACGACCGGCTCGGCGAACTCGCAATGCCCGTGCTTGTGATCGTTGGCGAGTGCGACGAACGCTACCAGGCGATCGGCGCACGCCTTTCGCAGAGTGTGCGAAATGTCCAGACGGTCATCGTTCCAGAAGCCGGTCACACCGTTCATCTCGAAAGTCCGGCGCGCTACGCCTCGACCGTCCAGCGATTTCTCGGAGGAGCCCGACCGTGAGCTATGCCTGGAGCAGTGTTGTCGCGTACGAGGATATTCTGTACGAGCACTTCGATGGCATCGCGCGCATCACCATCAATCGGCCCGAGGTGCGCAACGCCTTTCGGCCGAAGACCGTCACCGAGATGCTCGACGCGTTCGATCGCGCGCACGAGGCAGCGGACATCGGCGTGGTCCTGCTGACGGGAGCGGGAGAAAAGGCATTCTGCTCCGGTGGCGATCAGCGGGTGCGCGGCGAGGGCGGCTACGTCGGTGAGGATGGCATCCCGCGCCTCAACGTGCTGGAACTTCAGCGCAAGATCCGGACGATACCGAAGCCGGTGATCGCCGTGGTGAACGGCTACGCGATCGGCGGCGGCCACGTTCTGCACGTCGTGTGCGATCTGTCGATCGCCGCCGAGCACGCTCGGTTCGGCCAGACCGGACCGAAGGTCGGAAGCTTCGATGCGGGCTACGGGGCCGCCCATCTGGCTCGCATCGTGGGCCAGAAGCGGGCCCGGGAGATCTGGTACCTGTGTCGCCAGTACAGCGCGCAAGAGGCGCTGGCGATGGGCCTCGTCAATGCTGTGGTGCCCTTCGGCCGCCTGGAAGATGAAGCGGTCGCCTGGGCGAGGGAGATCCTGGAGAAGAGCCCAATCGCCCTCCGGTTTCTTAAGGCGGCGTTCAATGCTGACGCCGATGGGCAGGCGGGACTCCAGCAGCTGGCCGGCGACGCCACTCTCCTGTACTACCTCACCGATGAGGCACGCGAGGGCAAGCGCGCCTTTCTCGAGAAGCGAAAGCCGAACTTCCGCCAGTTTCCACGTTTCCCGTGAGACCCATGGTCTGGATCGCCGGCGCTCGGCCGGCGACGCTGCCCGCCGCGATCGTGCCAGTCCTCGTTGGTACTGCAATCGGGGCTCCCGCGACCCACGTGCGCCTCGCGCCGTTTCTTGCCGCGCTCGGGGCGGCAATCCTGATCCAGGTGGGTACGAACTACTTCAACGACTATGCCGACTTCCGGGCTGGAGCCGACACCGCGGCACGACTGGGTCCGCGGCGCCTCGCGAGTTCGGGTCTGGCAACCCCCCGCGCCGTGCTCATCGCAGCGCTGCTCGCTTTTGGGGGCGCGGGGCTCATCGGCTTGTATCTGGTGGTGGTGGGCGGCTGGCCCATCCTGGTTATCGGGATGCTGTCCATCGTGTGTGGATTCGCCTACACCGGAGGCCCGTGGCCGCTGGCGTATGTGGGGCTGGGCGATCTCTTTGTCTTCCTCTTCTTCGGCGTCGTCGCGGTCGTCGGAAGCGCGTACCTCCAGAGCGGCGATTTCATGTCCGGTGCCATCCTGGTCTCGCTCCCGGTCGGGTGCCTCGTCACGGCGATTCTCGTCGTGAACAACCTTCGGGATATCGAGACCGATGGAGCCGCCGGTAAGCGGACGCTGGCCGTCCGCCTGGGTGCCGGCGCCGCGCGTGCCGAGTACGTTGCACTTATCGCGGCCGCATATGCGTCGGTTCTCGGTATGTGGTTCGCGAGTCCCACCGGTGGCAGTCTGTTCTGGCTGCCCTTTCTCACGCTTCCGCTTGCCCTCGCGCTCCTTCGGACTGTCCTGACATCCGACGCGCCCGCCTCGAACTTGAACGCGGCGCTAAAGGGCACCGGGATGCTCCATCTGAGTTTCGGCGTGCTCCTTGCGCTGGCCTTCATCCTGGTCCGAGTGCCGACGGGCTGATGTCCTGTAGCCTCACGCTCTTTCGCTACGTCATCCCGCTGCGCCGGCCTCTCCAGACTGGCGCCGGCGCGCTCACCGCACGCGAAGGGATCGTCGTACGCCTCACCGCCGACGGCCTCGAGGGATGGGGCGACTGCGCGCCGTTGCTCCAGTTCGGCGGCAACCTCACGCGCGCCGGATCCGCACTTGCTCGGCTTGGATCCAGGGTGGAAAGAGACGCTATCCCGGCCACGATCGAGAGGCTTGCCGCGGATCCGGCCACGGCATCAGCCGCCGCCGCGCTTGATGCCGCGTTGCTCGACCTCGACGCACAGTGCGTAGGGCTGCCCGTCGCCGCATTGCTGCGTCCGACTCATCGCGCGGGGGTCGCCGTCAACGCCCTCGTCGGTGGTGACGATGACGAGACGATCGCCAGGGCGATCGGAGAAGCGGTGGCTGGTGGCTTCTCCGCGGTGAAGCTGAAGGTCGGCGGCCGGCCCCCCGCCCACGACATCGCCCGTGTCGCCCGGGCACGAGCGTGCGCGGGAGAGTTGAAGCTTCGCATCGATGCGAACGGAACGTGGTCACGGTCGGAGGCAGCCGAGGTCATCACCGGCGTGGCCCACCTTGACCTTCAGTATGTCGAGCAGCCTCTTCCGCGCGATGATCTGGAGGGGACTCGCGCCCTGACCGCGCTCGGTGTTCCCATCGCGCTCGATGAGAGTGTCGCCAGTTCATGCGACTTCGAGCGGGTCTTGAACGCGAGTCCCGTGCCCTATGTGGTCGTCAAGCCCGCCGTGATCGGCGGACCGCGACGGGCAAGGCTTGCGATTGGCAGAATGGAGTCGGCCGGGATCACTCCGGTCATAACCAGCGCTCTGGAGAGCGGAATCGGCATCTGTGCCGCGCTGCATTGCGCGGTCGGAACGGAGCGCGCCGATATCGCCCACGGTCTCGCGACCGCGTCATTACTCGCAACCGATCTCACCGGTGGTGAACCGGCGGTGCGACGCGGCGTGATGGCGATCGCCGCAGCGCCAGGCCTCGGCCTGTTGCCCGACTTCGGCGATCGCGCACTCGTCGTGGCGGAACCGTCAGCGTGAACCCCTCAGGAAAAGGTCTTCGGGTGACCGACTGGATCGCCCATCGGGCTGCCGTGCTTCCGGTTCAGCCCGCCGTGATCGAGTCGAGCGGCGCGACGACGTACGGGCAACTCGATACCCTGGTCGCGCAGGCGTGCGTGACGCTCGCCCACCTGGGCGTGGAGCGCGGCACGCGGGTCGGGGTTCTAACGTCCAACAGCCTTTCCTTCGTGGTTCTCGTCCACGCGCTGGTGCGCACCGGCGCGATTCTTGTCCCCCTCAACACCAGACTCACGGATCCCGAGGTGCGCTACCAGATCGAGAACGCGGCCGTCTCCGTCCTGCTTGTGGATGACGCGAGTGTCGGGCGCGCGATCGGTCGCGATGCCTCTCCTGCGGCTCGAGTGTTGCGACTTGAAGACCTGCGACTCGACGATCTGGTCTCCACGCGAGTCGACGCCCCGGTCCGTGCGCCGGGAGCCCTGCCCACCATCAATCTCGATGATTGGCAGGGGATCCTTCATACCTCGGGTACCACTGGCCGTCCTCGTGGTGCCGTCATCACGAATAGCAACCATTGGTGGAGCGCATGCGCCTCGGCCTTCAACCTCGGTCTGCATGCGGACGATCGATGGCTTCTGACCCTGCCTGCTTACCACATCGGCGGGCTTTCGATCCTGTTCCGCGCCGCGATCTATGGAATCGGGGTCGTTCTGCATCGGCGATTCGGCCCGGAAGAGGTCTGGGCTTCGCTCGTCCGTGATGGCGTGACGATCGTTTCCCTCGTACCGACGATGCTGGAGCGCCTGCTTGAGGAGGCTGCGCCGGCCAGGCACGCGCTCCGATGCGTCCTCCTGGGTGGTGCGGCCGCATCGCCGGCTCTCCTTGCGCGCGCGGCGGCGCGGGGCGTACCCGTTGTGCAGACATATGGTCTCACCGAGTGCTGCTCGCAGGTCGCGACGCTCGCGCCCGCCGATGCCATAACCCGTCCCGGATCCTCCGGCAAGCCGCTTCTGGGCATCGAACTGCGGATCGAGCGTGAGGGGGAGGATGGCGCCGGGCAGATTCTCGTGCGAGGACCGACGATCAGCCCCGGGTACTGCGACCGCCATACGATCCGTCCGATTGTCGATGCCGGTGGCTGGTTTCACACCGGCGACTACGGCCAGATCGATCCACACGGCTATCTGTACGTACTCGATCGCCGGAGCGACCTCATCGTCTCCGGCGGTGAGAACGTCTATCCGGCGGAGGTCGAAGCGATCCTCCGTGGGCACGATGGCGTGGTGGATGCCTGTGTCGTGGCCCGCGGCGACTCGACCTGGGGTCAGGTTCCCGTGTGCGCGCTGACCACCCACGGAGCGCCCCGCGCTGATCTTGTGGAAGACCTGGCCGCGTACTGCGGTGAGCGCCTGGCTCCATTCAAGATTCCGCGCGAGTTCCGCGTCGTCGAGGAGTTGCCGCGTACGTCCACGGGCAAACTGCGCCGGGGCGAGGTCCGCCGCTGGTTCGGCGGCGCGCCGTGAGCAAGACCTTGTCGCTGCTCAACTGGATCTCGGCCGGCGAGGGTGATCCGGTACTGTTGATCCACGGCGATCTGGAGAACGGCCGGGCAGCATGGGGAGCCCTGATGCGACGCGGCTTCCCGGGGTATCGGCTGGTTGCGATCGATCGCCGTGGAAACGGCGGCAGTCCGGCCGCGCGGGGCACGCTGACGATCGCGCGGGAGGCGCGGGATCTTTTCGCCGCGATCGACGGGCTGGGAATCGTGGATGCGCACCTTGTTGGTCACTCTTCGGGCGCGGTCGTTGCTATGGAAGCCGCGCGCCAGGTGCCCGAGCGGGCGCGGTCGCTTCACCTGATCGAGCCTCCCCTACTCGGTATCGCCATCGATGATCCGTGTGTGTCTGCGCTTCGTCAGGCGACGCAGGGCCTGTTCCGTCGGCGCGATATCTCGCCGGAGGCAGTTGCGCACAGCTTCCTGGCCGCCGTCTTGGGTGAGAGTGAGGCCCACGCGCTGGCCGGTAAGTCTGCCTGGCCAGCGATCGTGCGGGAGGCCGGTGCGCTGCGCTGGCGGGAACCTCCCGCGTCGTATCTCCCCGCCCAGGAGTCGCTTACCAATGCGGTACCGATCCATGTGTACCTGGGAAGCCGGTCGCACCCGGCCTTCGAGATCGTCGCCACGCGGCTGGCGGCCATCGTGCGAGTCGCCCGCATCGTGCGCGTGCACGATGCGGGTCACGACCTTCAGGTCACGGAGACGTTCGCAAGGGCACTCTTGGAGGGACTTACCCCTTCACACCACTGACGACCACGCCCTGGATGAAGTATCGCTGGGCGAGGAAGAACACGATCATGACCGGTATGAGCGATATCGTTGACATTGCCATCAGGCCACCGAAGTCGGTGCCGTAGCGGCCGTTCAGCATCGCCATGCCGAGGGGAACCGTGAACAGGTCGATGCGATTCAGGTAGATCAGCGGACGCTCGAAGGCGTTCCAGTGATACTGGAAGGAGTAGATCGCGGCCACACCCATCACCGGCGCGGAGAGCGGCATGATGATTCTCCAGAACAACTGGAACCAGCCGCAACCGTCGATCCGCGCGGCATCATCCATCTCCAGCGGGATCGTCATCATGTACTGCCGCATAAGGAAGATGATGAAGGGGCTGCCTGTCCACTCCGGCGCGAGGAGCGGAATGAAGGTATTGAGCCAGCCACCCTGACCTGTTAGCCCGACGAGTTCAGGCCCCTTGGCAAAACCGACGTACGTGGGAATCAACGTCACGTGGGCCGGGAGCATCAGCGTCGAGATCATCACGAAGAAGAACTTGTCCCGTCCCGGCCAGCGCATCCGCGCGAGCGCGAACGCGACAACGGAACTCGAGAGGATGACCCCCATCATGCCTGTAATCGTGACGAACGCCGTGTTCACATAGAAGGTCGCGAACGGCTGCCGCTCGAACGGCAGGTAGTAGTTCTCCCAGACGATCGCCGAAGGCAGGAGGCGGGGAGGGTTGAGGAGCACCTCAGCGGGCGGTGAAACAGACGACTTGATCATCCAGAGGAACGGGAACGTGAAGAGAATGGTCCCCGCGACGATGCCCACGTAAAGGACCGTCCGCCACAAACCCCGGACCACCCGCTCGCGGCTCAGCGGCCGCGGGCGCGCGAGCGCGACCGTGCTCACCGGCGAAGGCCTCCTTCGTAGTACACCCAGCGATTGGAACTGCGGAACACGATGAAGGTCATGATCAAGATCACGACGAAGAGGACCCAGGCAATCGCCGAGGCGTACCCGAACGAGAAGTTCTGGAATGCCTTCCGGTAAATCAGGAGCACCATCGTCAGCGTGGCGTTGTTCGGTCCACCCTGCGTGAGCACGAATGCCTGGGTGAAGACCTGAAACGAACCGATCATGTTGAGGACAACGTTGAAGAACACGGTCGGGGTGAGGAGGGGGAGCGTGACACGGAAGAATACCTGCCACGCACTAGCGCCATCGATCCGAGCCGCCTCCTGGACCTGCGAGGGGATCGACTGCAGCCCAGCGAGGTAGAGCAGCATATTGGTGCCCGCGCCCCAGAGCGCGATCATCGCCAGCCCCGGAAGGGCCCAGTCCTCGGACCAGAACCAGCGCGGGCTCTTCAGGCCGAAGAACTCGAACGCGATCGCCGAGATCCCGAACTCGGGATGGAGCACCATGATCCAGACGATCGCGACCGCGACGCCGGTGACCAGGGCCGGCATGTAGAACAGGGTTCGGAACACTCCCTGGAACTTGATGTTCTGGTTCAAGAGGACGGCGATCGACAGCGCGATCACCGTCGCGAGCGGTACAGAAATCAGCGTGTAAATCAGCGTGTTCTTGACCGCGATCCAGAAGAGCGGCTCATCCTGGAAGAGATAGCGATAGTTATCGATATCGATAAACTCATGACGTTGAAGGAGATCGCTTGAGAACAAGCTCAGATAGAAACTGAAGAGAATCGCCCCAGCCTGAAACAGTATCAGATGCAGAAGGTATGGAAACGCGAACACCCAACCGATGACCGATTCGGCCCGCCGCTGGGTCATGCCGCGCTCCGATACCGCCGCGATGATGAAAAGCAGGACGTAGAGCAGCAATGCCACGCCCAGAGCGCGCAAGGCCGTATCGATGACCTCCGCGCCGGTCGAAGGGAGGAAGCCCAGGGCGGCAGCTAAAGCTGCCGCCCCGAGCGCCGCGAGGACTGTGATCGACCGCGACACCGTGGACCTAGCGCGTGCCGGTCTTCTGTGCCTTGGTCACGGCGTCGGCGACTTCCTTCATGTAGGAGGTCGGCGTGCCGCCCACGACGAACATCTTCTCCAGAGCCGGGATGATCAGCTGCTGGGCGGCGATGTTGTCCTTGAAGAACTCGCGCCCCGACGGATACCCCATCTCCATCGCCTCGACGGCGACCTTGAGGTTCACATCCTTCAGGTTCGGACGGGCCTTGACGACCTCGGCCTCCCACTGCTTGAGGACGGAATGGCGCACTGGCACCCGTCCGGCTGCCTTCACCACGACGTCCAGCTGGTTCGTCGGGCCGGCCGCCCACTTCACAAGTTCCCACGCATCGTCCAGGTTCTTCGAACCCTTCCAGATCGCGTAGCCGTCGGTCGTGCCGAGAACCTTGCGGTTGCCGGTCGGTCCCTTCGGAGTGTGGGCGTACGCCCACGGGAACTTGCCCTGGATGCCGTTGTCCATCTCGAAGGGGTAGATGCCCTCCTCGTTCATGGAGAACTTCCCGGTCGGGAAGTGCAGCACCGAAGACTGCCGATTAATGTCGAGCGGCTGGAGCATCACCTGCTCGTCCCACATCAGCTTGCGAGACCACTCGAACGCCGCCAGCGCCTTCTCTTCGCCGAAGGTGGCGCGGGTGTTGTCCTTGGGATCAACCGTGCTGCCGCCCCAGATCACAGGCTTGTACCAGTAGCGATCCCAGCCCCACGTCGGGTACAGGAGGCCGTAGCGATCGGTCTTGTTGTTCGCGCCCTTCTTGGTCAGTTTGCGGGCAGCGTCAGCGTAGGTGTTGTGATCCCAGGTGAGGTCCGGATACTTCAGACCGACCTCATCAAAATGGTCCTTGCGGTACCACGTGAACATGATGTTCACATACCGCGGCATGCCGAACCGGATGTTGTTGAGCCACGGCATCACGAAGTCGCGCCACTGCCACTCGTAGAAGTCCCTGATGTCCTCGGGCTTGAGATCGCGCTTGACGTAGGGCTCGAAGTCGATCACCTGACCGCGCTCGACGTAAGGCGGCATGATGTCGCCCCACATATCGAACACATCGGGTGCCGTGCCGGCCACCATCGAGGCGACCAGCTTGTTCTGCCAGTCGTCTGGAGTCGGCTGAATCGTGACCTTGCCAACTTTGGCGTACTTTTCTGTGAAATCGGGCAGCGCCTTCGCGGTGCCGGCGATCCAGAAGTCCGACGCGCTCAGCTGCCAGGTCAAGTTCACCTGGCCCTTGCCAGTAATCGTGTACGACGGGCGCGGCGTCGCGGTGGCGGTGGCGCCAGCGGGTGCCGGAGCGGGCGTATTCGTCGGTGCCGGCGCGGCCGGGGCAGCAGGAGCCGCCGGAGCGGGCGTATTCGTCGGTGCCGGCGCGGCCGCTGGCTTCGGCGCTTCGGCGGCGGGCTTGGTCGGCGCCGGCGCGGCCGGGGCAGCAGGAGCCGCCGGAGCAGCAGGCTTTGCGGGAACAGGTGTCGCGGTCGGCACCGGAGCCGCGCAGGCGGCGAGGAGCACCGAACCGAGTGCACCGGTCCCGGCGAGCAGGAACCGTCGCCTAGGAAGTGAGATCCGCATTGTTAGTCAATCCTCCCGAGTCATCCAAGAGTCGCCCCAGAGAAGGAGCGCTCCGAACAGAATACCAGAATCACGTAACCTTTTAATCAAGTGCTCTCCAAGGCCGATTGGACCGATACGACCTCCAGCCGTCACGCGGCGCCGTGCGGCCCGCGGTCGCACGCGTGCCACTGAGGCAGTCAGCGGTCGTCGACGCTCACCCAGCCGCCCCGTGTGCTCGCACGGTACATCGCCTCCACGATCGCCAGGGCTCGCCGTCCTTCGATGCCATCCAGTGCCGGGCGGGTACCGGCGGCGATCGCGGAATAGAGGTCCCGGAACGCGGCGACGTGCCCGGCGCTTGGCGTCGCGGCGGGGTCTCGGCTGGCGCCACTCACCTGCGACTTCGCGTGTTCCGCAACGGGCTCCCGCATTCCTCGTCGTTGCCACTCGAGTCGACCTTCCGCCTGGATCAGCCGCGCCCAGCCATCGGTCCCCTGGATCTCGAGCCGATCGGAGAATCCCGGCCAACCGGCCGTGGTGGCGACGATGGAGCCGAGCGCGCCATTCGCGAACCGCAGCGTCGCGATCCCCGTGTCCTCCATCTCGATTGGCTGTACCTGCGTGGCGACTCGCGCGCTGAGTTCCTGGACCGGGCCGCAGATCCATCGCAACAGGTCGATCCCGTGGATCGCCTGGTTGATGAGCACGGCGCCGCCCTCCCGTTCGCGCGAGCCACGCCACGCGCTCCCGCGGTAGTACTCCGCCTCCCGATACCACCGCGCGCTCAGTTCGACAATGATGACCCGACCGAGATCGCCGGCCTGAACCAGTTGACGCGTCCGCTGGGCGAGGGGCGTGAAGCGGTTCTGGAACATCGAGCCGAGCGTAATGCTCCCCGCCGCGGCGATGTCGATCATCGCGTCGGCCTCGGCGAGCGTGCGCGCCATTGGCTTCTCGACCAGGATGTGCACGCCGTGGGCGGCGCACGCGCGCACGAGTTCGACCCGTGCATCTGGCGGCACGCACGCGTGCAGGACGTCGATCGCACCCTCCGCCAGGAGCGTCGGCGCGGAGTCGAAGGCAGCGGGGATGTCCCACATCGCGGCAAATGCCCGAGCCTTCTCGCGAGAGGTGCCCGCCACCCCAACCACCGACGCTTCAGGCATCTGGCGCAACGCGGTGACGTGCTGGTTCGCGCTGAGGCCGGTGCCGACGATGCCGACGCGGATCAGCGCCATCGCCCCTTACTCAGGAACCCGACGCAGGATCTCATCCAGGATATTGTCGGCGGTGATCCCCTCCATCTCGGCCTGCAGGTTCAGGATGAGGCGGTGCCGCAGTGCGGGATAGCAGACCGATTGAATGTCCTCATGCATCACGTGGCTCCGGCCTTCCAGTAGCGCGCGGATCTTGGCCGCCAGGATGAGAGACTGTGCGCCCCGTGGACTCGATCCGTATCGGATGTAGTTGTTCGTGATCTTGGGCACGCCGTCGCGACCGGGATGGGTGGCGAGGACGAGTCGACCGGCGTAGTCGAGCACCGCCGGTGGGATCGGCACCTCGCGGGCCATTTCTCCCGTTTCGATGAGGCCCGGGCCATCGACGACCTTCCGCACGCGTGGGACGATATTTCCCGTGGTGCGGATGAGGATCTCGCTCAGTTCCTCCGCACTCGGGTAGTTGACCTGGAGTTTGAAGAAGAACCGATCGAGTTGCGCTTCAGGCAGGGGATAGGTGCCCTCCATCTCCATGGGGTTCTGTGTCGCCAGGACGAAGAATGGACGAGGCAGCGGATGGATCGTCTTCGCCACGCTCACCGTCTGCTCCTGCATCGCCTCGAGCAGCGCCGATTGCGTCTTGGGCGTGGCCCGGTTGATCTCATCCGCCAGGACGAGATTCGCGAAGATCGGGCCAGGCTCGAACCGGAAAAACCGATCTCCGGACGCATCCTCGGCGATGATGTTCGTGCCGACGATGTCCGCGGGCATGAGATCGGGCGTGAACTGGATGCGGCTGAAACTCAGGTCGAGCACTTCCGCGAGCACCCGTACCAGGAGTGTCTTACCAAGACCCGGCACGCCCTCGAGCAGACAGTGTCCGCGGGCAACGAGCAGGGCGATCACGACGCCGCGTACGACCTCCTGCTGCCCGACCATGACCTTCGCGACTTCACGCTCGATGGACTGGACGGTGCTCTGCAGGTGGCCAACGGCGGCAATTGCCATGCGGGAGATCCTCCAGGCGTGCGCGATTCTACTATCGCCCCTACGATTGTCCCCGTAAATGCGCACGGCGCGACAGGCGATCAAGCGCTGGTTTCGCGATCACCCGAAGACACTCTGCCCCGTCGTCGAACAACCGGTCTGTCGACATAACGGTTGCGATAATCAAACACTGCGATCCGACGTCCGGTGCAACATCGCCCTGAAGATGCGGATGGCCGAGGCCGCCCGCGCCACCGATGACGATCGACCCTGGATCGCCGATCTGCGTATCACCCCGGACGGCCGGCGTTTCCTTCTCAACTTCGCCTTCGATCGCGCGTTCCTTCAGGACTTCCGTTCCGTCATCCCCGCGTCCGATCGTGCCTACGATGCGGCGCGGCGGGAGTGGTCGGTCGAACGGCGGCACTTCGGGGCTCTCGACGCGCTCTTCTCCAACTTCGCGGCGTGGGATTGTGCGTATGGTCGGACACGCGGCCGCGGCGCGACCTGAGGGCCTTTCGCTCGGGTTCGGACGCAGGACTCTTCTCCCAGTAGGAACCACTTGACCTGCGCGCGCGGCCACGCTACTGTGAGAGAAGCGGTGCCGAGCGTGGCGCACGCGGAATCCCGCCGAGGAGGGTCGCCCAGGTGCTGATGAACTGGAAGAAGCCACTCTCGATGCTGGGAGTGTGGCAGGTCGACTGAACTGGCCCCACGGGCGTGGGGCCGGATGCGACCGCGGGCGTATGCTCCGCAGAATGGTGCGGGGTCGCCAGTGCGTGCGACCGCACCCGGCGTAGCGCCGATTGAATGGTCGGAGCATCTGTTCGGTGCAGAGGAGGGTCACTCCGGGTGGCCCTCCTGTTTTTTTGACCTGGAAGGAGCGCAACGGGAGTGACAACGCGCGCCGAGGCCATCCAGATTCTCACCGCGCACGATGCCGCGCTCGACCAGGTGGTTGCGGCGCTACCCGCGGCGGTGCGGGATCACGTCGCCGCGGCCGGGGACGAACGGTGGTCGGTCGCGGACGCGGTCGGTCACATCGCCTTCTGGACCGAACTTGCCCTCGAGTCCATCGAGCGCTGGCGGGCAGACGATCCGCCGCGCGTTGTGGCCATCTTCGGCGACCGCACGATCGATCGAGCGAACCTGGAGGATGTCGTCGCCCACCGCGGCGATGGGCTCACCGTCGCACGGGAGCGCCTGGAGAGGGCGCGGCGGGCGCTGATGGCCCGGATCGGGGCTCTCACCGACGAAGACTGGCACCACGTCCCCTCGTTCAAGCTCCCCAGGCGGCGGCCGCTGGGCGAGTTCATCGCGGGAGTTCTCGGCGCGCCTGATCAGCCCTTCGGCCACGTGGGCGCCCACCTGGACGATCTGCGCGCCCTCGCCGACTAACGGCCCCCGTAGACGATCCGCCCGCACGAGGAGCAGGTCACGATGTTTCCCGTGCGAGCCGCCTGTGTCGTCGCCGTGGGTAGGCTGGTACGGCATCCCGTGCAGGTTCCGCGATCGACCGCGACGATGCCGATGCCCTGCTTCTGCTTGCGGAGGTCCGCGTACCGGGCGAGAAGCGGCGGCGGGATCTGCGCGGTGATCGCCTCGCGTCGCGCGCGCTCCGAAGCGACGAAGCGTCGTGCCTCGTCGAGCGTTCGCCTCTGCGCCGCCTGATCCTCTTCCCACGCGCTGGTCTCGCGTTGGAGGGAGGCGGCGCTGGCGTTCGCGGCCTGCCTGGCCGCCTCGGCGGCGTCGATCGCGATCAACGTCTTCTCTTCGATGTCGGTGAGCGACTGGCGCAGATGATCGATCTCGGTCTGCATTCCGGTCAACTCCTTCGGGTTCCGGATCGTCCCCGAGTAGAGCCGTTCGTCGAGCGTCCTGATCCGGGCCGTGCGGTCGGCCACCTCCCACTCGAGCCCGCGCTGGGCGCGCTCGGCGTCGACCAGAGCTGTGGACCGAGTCGCGTGCGACTCTCTGGCACGCGTCAGCTCGGGCGTGACTTGACCGATCGCGGCGCGGGCCCGCGTGCCGCGCGCGATCGCCTGGTCGATCTCGCGATCGACCCCCTGGAGCGTCCAGAGGATCTCAATGGCGCTCATTGCAGCCGTCCGGTGATGTACCACTGTCCTTCGGTGATCTGCCACTGATAGACGTGCTGCGTCGATATCACTCGGCCCGTGCCGTCGGTGATCTCGAGGTCGACGACCACGTTCAGAACCCCCGCGAGCGGTGCCGGCCGAGGGGTCAGGTTGCGCACGATGTACCGCTCCTGTCGGTCCGCCGCTGAATCGAGCACCGATCGCGCCTCTGGTGCGGCGGTCGGCGCCCAATACTGCAGCGCGCGCCGGACATCGCGATTGCTGAGGATCTCGAAGTACTCGCGCTGACTCGCCAGCGCATCGCTCACGGGCAACTCGGATACGGGCGCGGCCACACCTGGTTTCGCTGGTGTCTGAGGTTTGATCGTGGTTGCCCCGACGGGAGTGGAAAGCTCTCGCCGTGGGGGTGGCGGTGTAGGTAGGGGGGTGGCGGTGGGCAACGGCATCGCAGTAGGCAGCCGCGTCGGGCGCGGCGTGGGCGTCTCATTCCAGAGGCGGCGCCCCTCGCTCTGTATCGAGCTGGCAACCGCTCTTGTGACCGTCTGTGTAAGGCTCTCGCCCTGAGCCACGACGAAGATAGCCGCTTTCCCCGCGCCCGCGCTAACGGCTCCCGGGCCGACGAGCATCACCAGAATCGCGATCGCCGCCGCAACGAAGGTGATGCCCACCACGCGGCGGAAGTTCCGGCTGAGGATGATCCGCTCCCAGATGGGCGGCTGCGGGGGTGCGGCTGGCTCCGCTTCCTTGGCACGACCGCGACCGGCCCCACGGCCGCGTGGTGGCGCCCCGCGACGGCGTGCCACCTACCCGGCCCCGCCCGGCGTCGACCAAATCGTTCCGCAGTCTGATCCGATGGCTTCACTCATGGCGTCAAGCTGGGCATGCTCACGTCGTACATCACAATCTGGTTGCGCCCGCGTGACTTCGCGATGTAGAGCGCGCCATCGGCCCGGCCGACGAGTTCGCGGGCGGTCATCTCCTCGGCACCGATCTCCGCGCAGCCGCCAGAAACGGTCATCCGGGCGGTACTCCCGCCCGTGGAAGCGAATGATTCGGTCGCGACTGCCGCCCGGATGCGCTCCGCAATCGCCATCGCCCCCTCCGTCGGCGTATCGGGCAGGATGAGCGCGAACTCGTCGCCCCCGTACCGGGCCACCACGTCCGAACGGCGGCCCGACGCCGCCAGGATCGCGGCGATCCGCTTGATCACGAGGTCACCGGCGAGGTGTCCGAACCGATCGTTGAAACCCTTGAACAGGTCGATGTCGATCAAAAGCAGGCAGAGCACCGCTTGCTCGCCGGGTCGTCCGCGCGGCCTCCGTCGCCGTCGGATTCGCTGGACCTCCTGCTCGAGCCGCTCCCAGAAGTACCCGTAGTCGTAAAGGCCGGTGGGCGGGTCCTGTGCGACCAGTTCGGCGAGGGTCTTGACTTCGATCGCGTGAAAGGACCCCGCCGCCGCGATCGCCGCGCGATCCACCGCGTCGTCGATCTTGCGGACGAGGGCGATCGACTCGGCGGCCTCCCCACCCGTATCCACTATCTGGAGGACAATCTCCCGTCTCAGTTGGCGGAACTCGTGCAGCATCTCGGTGATCTGAAAGCCCTGTTGAAGACGCAACTCGCCGAAGTGGTGCGCGGCGCCGAATGCGGCGCCGCCTGCGTCGAAATCTCGCATCGCCTGTCTATCCGCGAGCGCGGCCAGGATGTGAGTGAGCACCGGGCGCATGTTGGCGCGCACCCGTCGTAGGGTTACTCCGTGGCGCACGCGTCCACCGAGGGAAACGCGCACGTGCCAGGACCAGTCCTCGAGGATCGTGTCGAGCAGCGAGGCATCGGGTCGCCCTGCTGCCAGTGAAGTAAGAGCACTGGTTTCCGAAGCGGGCATGGCCTCGACCGATTCTAAGCGGGGCTTCCCCGCTGTCAACGTAAGAAAGCGGGAGCGCACCAGGTGTCGCGTCGACGGTTAGCGATTGGCCCGAGCCGTCCCGATACGCTGCGTAGAATCGGTTTCGATGCGAGGCACGCGCCGACGATTCTTGGCCGTCGCGGCATTGTCGGCCTTTGCGTGCGCGAGTCCCGCGCCCGAGCCGGCGCCGATCGTCGGTCGACCGGCCCCGGACTTCGTCCTGCCCGCGCTCGATGGCTCCAGCATTCAACTCAGCAGCCTCAGGGGCAAGCCGGTTGTCGTTAATTTCTTTGCCACCTGGTGCGGGCCGTGCCGGTTCGAACTGCCGACGTTCCAGGTACTTGCCGATAGGGAGGCAGCTCGGCGCCTCACGTTCCTGCTCGTTGACCTTCAAGAGGACGCTGCAAGCGTGCGCGAGTTCCTCGATGGGCTCAACGTCAACCTCCCCACCGTGCTCGATGAGACCGGCGAGGTCACCAAGCTCTATCGCGTGCGCGGACTGCCTGCGACCTACTTCGTTGGCCGCGACGGTTACATTCATGCGGTACAACTAGGGGCGCTCGACGAGAGACTGCTCGTCGCCGGTATCGAGAAGATCATCTAGGGCATTCCGCATACAGGAGGGACACTTCTCGGGTGAGACGCTTCGACTACGCATCGCCGACAAGTGTGGCCGAGGCCTCGCAGGCTCTCGTGTCACGGCCGGACGCGCGCCCCCTGGCCGGTGGGACCGACCTGCTGATCCAGATGAAGGAGCGCGGCCGGATCGTCCCGCTGGTCGTATCGCTCCGGCGCGTCGGCGCACTGCACGAACTCTCTGCCAATGGCTCGCTGGCGATCGGCGCGATGGTCACCTGTGGCGAGGTCGCCGAGCACGACGCGGTCCGTCGCTACTGGCCCATCCTCAGCGACGGTGCCGAACTTGTCGGATCGATCCAGATCCGCAACCGCGGGACGGTGGGCGGTAATGTGTGCAACGCCGCGCCCTCAGCGGATGTTTCCCCGGCCCTCGTTGCTCTCGCGGCGACAGCCCACATCGGCGGTTCGGCGGGCACGCGATCAATCGACATCGAGCAATTCTTCCGCGGACCGGGGCAGACGGCGCTGACCCGCGGCGAAGTGCTCACGCGCATTGACGTGCCGCGACCCGCCGCGGGGTCGGGTGGCGCCTACCTCCGCCACGTGCCGCGCCGAGAGATGGACATTGCCGTCGTGGCGGTCGGCGTACAGCTTCGTCTGGCAAACGATGGCCGAACGGTGGCCGACGCCCGGGTGGTGCTCGGCGCGGTTGCGCCGGTCCCTTTGCGTTCGCGCGGGGCGGAGGTGGCTCTCATCGGCTCAACGCTCGATGCGGCGGCGTTGACTCGGGCGGGCGAAGCGGCGGCGGCGGATGCTCGCCCCATCAGCGATGTGCGCGCGACCGCAGATTACCGCCGGGAACTGCTGAAGGTCTACACACGACGCGTCGCGCAGATCGCGCTGGGCCGCGCTCGCGCGAACGCCGGTTAGGAGTCACGCACGGATGCCACTTCATCAGATCAGCCTCACCGTCAATGGCCGTCGCGCCACGGGCCAAGTCGAACCGGCCAAGCTTCTTCTCGACTTCCTGCGTGAGGATCTCGGCCTCACCGGAACCAAGGAGGGGTGCGGGACCGGCGACTGCGGAGCCTGCACCGTGCACGTGGACGGCAAGGCGATGCACTCCTGCCTCACCCTCGGCGTCGAGGCCGATGGCGCGCAGGTCACGACCGTGGAAGGTCTGGCTTCGGCAGGGAGTCTCACACCGATCCAGGCCGCGATCGTGGAATACGGCGGCACGCAGTGTGGTTTCTGCATTCCCGGCATCGTGATGATGGCCACGGCGTTCCTGCGCGACCATCCCCATCCGTCAGAAGATGAACTGCGGATGGGCATCGCCGGGAATCTCTGCCGTTGCACCGGCTACGACAAGATCGTCAAGGGCTTGTTCGCGGTGATCGAGGGGCGCGAACTCATTCTGACCCGCGCCGGTTCGCTGACCGAGATCCCGCTCCCGCCGGAACCGGAAGGAGAGTGATCCGCCGCGCCCGGTTGGAAGCACCGCAAGGAGAGGGAAGAGATGTCTGAAGTGCTCGATCGTCCATCTATTCGCACCGCCCACGCGTTCAAGGTAATCGGGCAGCCGGCACCGCGCATCGACGGACCGGAGAAGGTCACGGGTGCGGCGAAGTTCACCGCCGACTACACGCTGCCGGGCACGGCGATTGCCAAAGTCGTACGCAGCCCGCACGCCCACGCGAGGATCACCCGACTCGATGTCTCGAAGGCGGAGGCATATCCGGGCGTCGTGTGCGTCCTCACCGCGCGGGACATCGCGGATCTCGAGCGCGAGCCGACATCACGCAATCACAACGTTCTCGCGCGCACGCAGGTGCTCTACGCCGGGCATCCGGTCGCGGCGGTCGCGGCCTCCACCAGGGAGGCAGCCGAAGAGGCGGTCGCTCTCATCGAGGTCGAGTACGAGGTACTCGCGCCGATCCTCGATCCGCTGGAGTCAATCCGCCGTGAGACCGCCACGATCGTGCACGAGGGCGCTGAGGAAGGCGTCCACATCGATCGCAGTGAAGAGCAGATCCACGCTGGTGGCGCGGGCGGCCTCGCCGAGGAGGATGAGATCGCCGAACTCAACAACGTCTCCTCGCAGGTCCATTTCAAGCGCGGCGACGTCAACGCCGGGTTCGCCCAGGCGGACTTCGTGGTCGAGGGGCGCTGGATCAGCAACTCGGTCCATCAGTCCTATCTCGAGCCGCACTCAACGCTGGCCGCGTGGGACGCCCAGGGCAACCTCTCCATCTGGTGCTCCACCCAGGCGCAGTTCCACATCCGCGACATGATCGCGCGGATGGTGAAGATACCGATCTCGAAAGTTCGGGTGGTCTCGCCGGAGATCGGCGGCGGTTTTGGTGCCAAGTTCGGCGTGATGGTTCCGCTGACCGTGCTCCTCGCGCGCAAGGCGGGCGTGCCCGTGAAGCACGTCCTCACCCGATCGGAAGACCTCGTCGCGGCCACGCCGGCCCCGTATACCGTAACCGAGGTGAAGCTCGGCGCAAACCGGGCCGGCAAGATCACCGCGATGAAGGCTCGCGTGGTGATGGATACCGGCGCCTATCCGGGCGCGCCGATGTCGATCGCGACGATCCTGCTCGCCGGTTCGTACGAGATTCCCCACTTTGAACTCGACGGCTACGAGGTTCTGACGAACAAGGCGAGCGTGGGAGCCTACCGCGCTCCCGGCGCACCCAACGTGGCGTTCGGCGTGGAGGCGGCGGTCGAAGCGCTCGCGGCCAGAGTCGGCATCGATCCGCTTGAGTTCCGGCTGCGGAACGTCATCGAAGAGGGAGGCAAGTGGCCGAACGGCAACACGCTTCCCGCGATCGGCGCTCGCTCGGTCCTCGAGGCGCTCCGCGCCCATCCGATCTCGAAGCAGGTCCTGAAGCAGGACGAGGGACGCGGCTACGCGATCGGTGCGTGGCCAGGCGGTGCGGGGGCGGCCAGCGCCTACTGCCGCGCGAATCCGGATGGAACCTTCCAGATTATCACCGGCACGAACAACCTCACCGGATCCACGACCTCGCTTGCCCAGATTGCGGCTGAGGAACTGGGGGTGCCGCTCGCGCTCGTGAAGGTCGTGACCGCCGACACCGACTCCGGCCCACATTCGCCTGCGGCGGGTGGAAGCCAGATCCTCTACACGATGGGGCACGCCGCGTCCCTGGCGGCGAAGGCGTGCCGCGAGCAGATGCTCGATCTCGCCGCGCGTCATCTCGGTGTCGAGAAAGCGCAGTTGACCGTCGACGGCGGCGTTGTCAAGGCGCCAAACGGCAAGGTCCTGACCTACCGCCGCATCGCCGATCTGGCGATGCAGGGCCCCGGTCCGATCGTGGGGAGCGGTGCGCACCGACCCGGTCGCCCCTTCCCGGGCTACGCCGCGACCTGTGCCATCGTCCACGTCGACCGGGAGACCGGCCAGACGACGGTGCGTCGCGTTGTGACGGCGCAGGATGCCGGGACCGCGATCAACCCGATGTCCGTTGAGGGGCAGATGCAGGGTGCGACGGTGCAGGGCATCGGCATGGCCCTCACCGAGGAACTGATTTACAACCAGGACGGCCGCGTCGCCAATCCGACGCTCCTCGACTACCGCCTTCTCACCTGCGGAGATCTTCCCTCGATCGAGACGGTCCTCACATCGGTGCCCACCGAGGCTGGTCCCTACGGCGCGCGGATCGTCGGCGAACCGCCGATCATCCCGCCGGGCGCCGCCGTGGGGAACGCCATTGTCCACGCGATCGGCAAGCCCGTCTACACCTTCCCGGCCACGCCAGAGCGGGTGTTTCGCGTGCTTCACAGCAACAGCGCGTGAGAGGGTCGCGTTCGGTGAGTCAGTGCGGGGCTCGGAGCTCCGGCGCTGATTCACCGATCACGTCCCGGTAGGACACGGCTATCGGCCGCCCCTGAGCCAGCGTCACACGGGTGACCGAGCACTTCTGCGGATAGAAATCGCCGCGGATCGAATCCAGGCACAGCGGCAGGCCGCGTAGCGCCGCGTGCGTAATGACGATCGGATCACCGTGACTCACGCACGCCACAGTCTCGCCCCCGTGGCGCCGCGCGAGACGCCACAGGAACCGCTCCATTCGCCGCCAGATATCGGCGATTGTCTCGTCTCCGGGTGAGTGCGGTGGTTCGTAGAGATTGATGCGCGCGGGCAGGCTGCGTGGCGGCGCGCCTTTCCACCCGGTGCGGACCTCGTTGAGCGCCGCGACCCGGTGGCGGTGCGCCTCGGGGTGTCGCTCGGCCACGATCGCTGCGGTCTGTCGGGCGCGGAGCATGGGACTCGAGTAGATCGCCGCGAGCGGTTCGTCGCTCAGCATGCCCGCCAGGAAACGCGCCTGCTCTATGCCCAGTTCGCTGATCCGGAAGCGCGGCGAACGACCGTAAAAGAGGAGTTCGGGATTGTGCACGTCGGCGTGGCGGAGGAGCAGGATCGTCGTCGCGGTCATCGGGGTGCGCGAGAAGGGAGTCGAACCCCCACGCCCCGAGGGGCATCAGATCCTAAGTCTGACGCGTCTGCCATTCCGCCACTCGCGCGCGGGCCGATCCTACCGAATCCATGGGTCGGGGCGCCATCCTCGTTGCTCCCAGTACCCCAGATGCCGACCCCGCACGACCTCGATCCGATCGAGCCACTTCACACTTTTGTAGCCGTACATCGTCGGCACGACGAGGCGCAGGGGATATCCGTGTTGCTCTTTGAGCGGCTCGCCGTTGGCGCGGTAGGCCAACATTGTGTCTGGCAGCCGGGCTTGATCCAGCGTCAGGCTGTCCGAGTAAATACCGGGAAATGTGAAGAAATTGACGTGAGTCGCTTCCCTGGTCACGCCCGCGGTGTCTAGGATGGTCGAGAGGAGGATTCCCTCCCAATCGATGTCGGTAAAGCCCCACCCCTCCACGCAGTGAAGGTCCGACGCCTGCCGGTGATACGGCTCGGCGAGCACCTGCGCGTAGTCGAGCGTCCTCGGCCGCTCGATCATCCCATCGATCGTCAGGCGCCACGAGTGGAGATCGACCGTCGTATGGCTTTCGACGGTGTTGACTCGCCACCGGCGGAAGATCGTCTGTGGCGGAATGAAGATCGGGTTCGGGTTGGTGAAGCTCGAATCCGGGGGCTCCAATGCGAGCGCGGGCGGATTCCTGATCTTCTCATCGATCGCGGCCGAAACCGGCGAACGGTCCACCACGTCACCATCGGCGGCCGGCGGAGCGATCGCGCCGCGACACGCCGCGAACAGCGCGCCCACGCCCAGCAGCAGGCCGCCGAGAAAACCCCGCCGGGTCGGCCCGCCCATCCACCGTGGATGCTACCCGGCGACCGCGATTCCTACAATTTCGGCGCAGAAGACGTCGTGATCAGAGCCGCATCCGAAACGCGCACGCGGTGCGCGGATCACCCCCATCGGCGCGCGACCAGGAAATGCGCGCGTTGCGGTCGGCCGCTATGCGATGAGTGCGCGGCCCAGCTTAGTGCGCGCGGGCAGTGCGCGCTCTGTGTCGAGGAGCTTGAGGAGAAGCATCGCCTCGAGAACCCCACCTGGCGCGAAAGAGCCGAACGATTCGGTCGCTCCGCGCGCAACTTCATCATCCTCACCATCATCGTGATCGCGATCATGATCCCCATCGCGATCGGGGCGCGGAGACTGATGGACACGCCGCTCAAGCCAGAGGAACTCGCCCGGATGCGGTACGCGCTTATAGGGACGTTCGAAACCGCCGAAGGAGTGAACACAACCTCCACCGTTCTCGGCGCGACGGTGGTCCTGGTCACCTCCGAAGTGGTCGGTAACGAGGCGACGCGCCTGAACGACGAGTACGTCGCCGAGACCTACGGCGGATATCGCACCGCAGACGATCGGTTCCCGGTCGACGTCGTGTTCGGGCGCGAAGAGCCGGGTCGCGTGGAGAAACTCCACTTTCAACAGCAACCTCTCGAACCCGTCGAGACGCACGTCCGCCTGGTCGAGGTGTCGATCTCCATGGAGTCTGCTGGCGGTCCATGGTTCTCGCTCGGCGAGTTCGCCCTGACCGAGTCGCTCGAAATCCAGCGGCATGTCCTGACTGGCGTGCGCCCCTACCGCTGGATCCGCCTGCGTGTTCTCGCCAACGGTGGCGGGCCCTATGCCTCGCTCGGCGAGTTCGGTGCATTCACCCTGCCGCGGGCGTCACTGCTCGGGGTCACCCCGTCCGATCCCACGGTGAAGCCCTGACCGGCGGTCCGCGATGGTGTTCTCCGCCGTGCATCGTGATGCGGGTGCGCCAGGATGCACGGCGCGTACGTTTACCGACCTACCGCGCGATCTCCACGCGCTCGCACGGGCTAGTCGCGCGTGACACTTCTCGCGGCTTCAGCGAAACAGTCGTGGACTTGATCCGCCGCGGCCTGCGTGAAACGCGGGCAACTCGTATCGAGCGCAGTCCGGTGACGGGGCTGTGGTGATTCACGGCCGAGACGACGACCTCCGAGGATGTGAAGCCACTCGAGGACGACGCCTGAGCGTGCTCCTCGACGCCAACGTGTTGAACGCGCTGGCATGGGCGCCGCGTGCATCACGTTGCGGCCCGAGGTATGGCTGGCCGCAACAGATTAGCGGTTTGCTGCCTGCCCGATCACGTAGGGGAGGTGCGGCACGTTCTCCGCGAAGGAGAGGACGGCTCTTCGGCGCGGGCAGTGTTAGCCGGAATGCACGAGCATCCCCGCCATGCGTTCCGGCCAGACGACCGCACCCATCGGGATGTGTCGCTAGCGGATGTCATCGGCCATCGGCAGGTCACCAGCGCGTATCTCGTCGAACTCGCCCGCACGCACGGCGGCAGACTGGCTACCTTCGACGCGGATCTCGCGGGTTTGCACGGTTATGTCGTGGAGCCAGAACCCACGGCCTAGTCTGGCGCTGGCGCCGCTAGCGGCGACGCTTCTTCTTCTTCTTCCTATCCCGTCGGGTCGCCGTCGGTGTCGCCATCCGCGCTCCGCCCAGACCGGGCATCGCTCCGGCGAGGCGCCCGAATGGTCCGCGTCCCGTCGTCATCTGCTTCATCATCGTCCGGACCTGCTGGAACTGGCCCAGCAACTGGTTCACGTCCTGCTGGGTGGTGCCGGATCCGCGGGCGATGCGGCGCTTCCGGCTCCCATCGATGATGGCCGGTTCCGCGCGCTCGCCCGGTGTCATCGACTGGATGATCGCCTCAATCCGCTTCAGGTGATCGCCTTCCATCGCCTCTCGCGGGATCTGACTGGCGACGCGTCCGAAGCCAGGCAACATCTCCAGAACCTGCCCGAGCGGGCCCATCCGCTTCAACTGCTGCAATTGCGAGAGAAAATCCTCGAGGTCGAAGGTCGCCCGCTGGATCTTCTTCTGGAGTTTCTCCGCCTCGGCGCGGTCGAAGTTCTCCTGCGCCTTCTCGATGAGGGTCAGCACGTCCCCCATTCCGAGGATGCGGGAGGCGAGGCGGTCCGGGTGGAACACCTCGAGCGCATCCATCTTCTCGCCCGTACCGAGAAACTTGATCGGCACGCCGGTCACCTCGCGAATCGAGAGCGCCGCGCCGCCGCGGGCGTCCCCGTCCACTTTGGTGAGGACCAGCCCGGTCACGTTCACCCGGGCGTGGAAAGCCTCGGCGACCTTCACCGCCTCCTGACCGGTCATCGCGTCGACGACCAGCAACGTCTCGCGCGGCTGAACCCTTGTACGGATCTCCTCGATCTCGCGCATCAGGTCATCGTCGATGTGCAGTCGGCCCGCTGTGTCGAGAATCACCACGGTGTGGCCCTGATCGCGGGCGTGCTGGATGCTCCGCGTGCAGATGTCCAGGGGACGTCCACTCGGCTCGGCATACACCGGGATGTCGGTCTGGCGCCCCAGCGTCTGCAATTGGGCCACCGCCGCGGGACGCTGCATATCCGCGGCCACGAGCAACGGCCGCGAGCCCGCGCGGCGCAGGTTCATTGCCAGCTTGCCGGCGAGCGTGGTCTTGCCCGTTCCCTGCAACCCAACGAGCATGACCACCGCCGGGGAACCGTCGAGAGACAGGCGCGCTGGCTCGCCGAGCGTGGCGATCAGCGCGTCGTGGACGAGTTTGACCACCTGCTGACCGGGGTTGAGGCCGTGCAAGATGTCCTCGCCGACGGCGCGCTCTCGGATACGGTCGACGAACCGCCGCGCGACCGCGAAGTGCACGTCGGCGGCCAGCAGCGCGCGCCGGATCTCCTTCAGCGCCTCGTCGACATCGCCTTCGGACAGGCGGCCCTTCCCCCGTAGTCGGTCGAAGGTCGCCTGCAGTCGCTCGCTGAGCGCATCGAACATGTCCGTCGAGATTCTAGAGAGCGGTCAGCGCCGACTGGCCGCACGATCTGCCCACAGAGCGATCCCCAACCCCGCGACTCCGACCACGATATCCAGCGAGAGCGCGGGGAGGATCGCGTTGATGGCGAGGAATTGGAGGTCGGTGCCGCGTCGCAACGCGATCGCCGTCAGCATCAGCGCGAAGGACGTGAGAAGACCCGCGGGCAGGCCGCCGAACGCGATGATGGGGTGTCCAGATCGCGCCCGAGTGCCCACCGTGTTGGCGACAAGCGCGGCCGCGATGGTCGCGAGTAGTGCCGCGCCCGGCGGCGCGCCGCTGAACAACTCCAGAGCGGCACCGCCCAGGATTCCCCAGAGCAGCGCCTCTGCACGCCCACGCAGCGCCGCCCACAGGCAGACCACGATCATGACGAGGTCGGGCTGCACGCCCGCCAGCGCCATGTGCGGCAGTACGGTTGCCTGCACCAGCGCTGCGCCGATACAGATCGCCAGCGGAAGGGCGAGCCTCATCCGTCCAGGCGAAGCGGCTGATGATTGAGAATCACGTAGACCACTTCCAGTTGGTTGAGCATCGCCGACGCCGTGACAGTCGCCTCCAGGCTCATCTCGGTCGGTCGCGGCTGGACCTCGGCGATCGTACCGATGAGCACCCCCGAGGGGAAGATTCCGCCCAGCCCGGACGTGACGAGGCGGTCGCCCGCGGCCAGCGATTCGCCCTGTGGGACATCCTTGAGGTGCAGGCCCGCCTCACCCGCCGGGCCGCGCACGCCGTTGACCACGCCGCGTGCTCGAGAACGCTGCACGATCGCGTTCACGCGCGAGGTGGCATCGCTGATGAGCAGGACCCGCGACGCCGTCCGACCACGCTGATGGATGCGGCCGACCAGACCCTGCGAGGTCATCACGGTCATCCCCTCGGTGACACCGTCGTTCTCGCCCCGGTCGATCGTCGCGACGCGCATGAGGTTGGAGGGGTCGTGGCCGATGATCCTCGCCTCGAGCCAGAGCCAGTCGGTGCCACTGCGGCGCAGGTCGAGGAGCGCGGTGAGGCGATCGATCTCGCGCGCAAGTTCCGGCGCGCGCATCGCCTGTATACGAAACGTCTCGATTTCGGCCCGCAGACGCTGGTTCTCGGCCGCGATCTCATCGATCGTCGCCGACGATCGGAGTCCGCGTGCCGGCGCGCTGACGATGCGCTGAATCGGCCCCACGATATCGAGCGCCAGCTCGTGGACGATACCCAGGCCTGGCTGACTCGCCGCAGCAATGACGAAGGCGGAGAGCGCGACCAGGAGGATGAGGGGACCGGCGGCACGCGTCACGGGGGATCGTCCCCCGTTAGCCCGCGCGGATCGGCCGGGCGTACTGCTCGGGGACTTCCACCTTGCGGATCAGTTCGATCTCCTGCAGCACGATGGCCGTACCGCGCACGACGCAGGTCAGGGGATCGTCGGCGACATACACGTGCATCTTTGTCTCGTGGCTCAATCGCTGGTCGAGGCCCGCCAGCAGCGCACCACCCCCCGCGAGCGCGATGCCGCCGGAGATGAGATCGGAGACGAGTTCGGGTGGTGTCGCCTCGAGCGTCGACTTGACCGCCTCCACGATCTGGTTGACCGATCCAGAGATCCCGTCGCGGATCTCCACGCTCGAGATGTCGATGACCCGCGGCAGGCCGGATACGAGGTCTCGCCCGCGCAGAGTCGCCATCCGCTCCTCGGTCAGTGGCCACGCCGATCCGACGGCGATCTTGACCTCCTCGGCCATGCGATCGCCGATGAGGAGGTTGTGTCGCTGCCGCGCGTACTGCACGATCTCCTCATCCATCTCGTCGCCCGCGACGCGGATGGACTGCGAGACGACGATGCCACCGAGGGAGATAACCGCGACCTCGGTCGTCCCTCCTCCGATGTCCACGATCATCGAACCTGTCGGCTCGGTGACGGGCAGTCCGGCGCCGATCGCCGCGGCCATGGGTTCCTCAATGAGATGGCAGGCGCGGGCGCCCGCGTTCCGCGCCGCGTCGCGCACCGCCATCTTCTCCACCTCGGTGACGCCGCTGGGGATGCCCACGACCACCCGCGGCTTGGGCAGATTGCCGAAGCGGTTGTGCACCTGACGGATGAAGTGGCTCAACATCTGCTCAGTCACGTCGAAATCGCTGATGACGCCATCCTTCAGCGGGCGCACCGCGACGATGTTTGCCGGAGTGCGCCCCACCATCCTCTTGGCGTCGGCCCCGATGGCGAGGACCTTGCGCGTCTTCCTGTGGATCGCGACAACCGAGGGTTCGTTGATGATGATCCCCTTGCTTGGGACCATCACCAATGTGTTCGCGGTGCCCAGGTCGATGCCCACGTCGTGGGAGAACAGACCCATCAGGTAGTTGATTGGCGAGAACAGTGTCAGTTCCTTTCCTTCGCGCGGAGCCGTTCGAGCGTCGCCTGGGCCATCGCCCGCGCCTCCTCGAACTCGAGGTCGAAGCGGCAATACGCGAGCGCGTACCACTCCTCGTCCCCGGTCTGCTTCAACTTTCCGGCCAGGATCGTCTCCGGCCCCTGCTTACGCAATTCGTGGATCGAACGCGCCTCGAACTGATCGAGCGGCTCGAGGATCGCCACATACTGTCCGCCGGTGCGCTTCCATTCGATGATCCCGCAGGGACGCCGATGTGCCGAGTATTCGCGCATCGCCCCCCGCCGCCGGCCGGTTCTGTTTGAGATTATAGGCTGGGATCGCCGGCGTAACTCCTAACGGGGCGAGCGAGGTCAGGCGTCTGCCCCGCCGGGCATTGGCCGGCGGACGGCGCGCAGAGACTCAGGCCAGGAGGTCTCGCAGGAGAGTAGTATCGATGTTCCCGCCTGAGAGGATCGCGACGGTCGCCCGGTCGTCCGGGGGCAGGAATCCGAGCGCCGCGAATGGCAGCGCACCTGCCCCCTCCGCGATCAGGCGGTGACCCAGGGCCAGGTCGCGCACCGCCGCGCGCACGGCTGTCTCCGGCACGGTGATCCAGCGGTCGACGATGGCGGCGAGGTGGGCGTGCATCCGCGCCGACCAGGGTCCGGTCGTCCCGTCGGCGATCGTGTGGGGCACGGGCGTAGGTGGTGTTCCGGTCGCGAACGTGCGCGGCCACAGGGCGTAGCCGTCCGACTGGACGCCGATGATCTCGATCCCCGACCTGTGCGCCTTCAGCGCGCTGCCGATGCCACTGATGAGGCCTCCTCCGCCGACCGGAACGATCGCCCGCCCTAGGTCAGGCACGCTCTCGACGATCTCCTCGCCGATCGACGCGTGACCGGCGATCAGTTCATCGCCCGCGAAGGGGTGAATGAACATCTCCGGTTCGTTCCGCCATCCCTCGGCCGCCAGCCAGTCGAGCAGCGCCTGGCGGGGCAGGAAGACCGGCACACCGCCCCACCGGCGTACGCCCTCGATCTTCGTCGGCGGCGCCGTATCGAACATGAACGTCCGGCAGGGCACCCCTAGCCGGTGCGCCACGAACGCCGCCGCCTGAGCGGCGTTTCCCGCGCTGACGGTCAGGATGCCTCGGTGGAGGGCGGACCGGTCCGCCGCCAGCGCTTCGGCGAAGAAGCCCCGGATCTTGAAACTGCCGGTCGGGTTCAGCGACTCCAGTTTCAGATATCGCCGATCGCCGATCGCGAGGAGGGGGCTCGGATGCACGAAAGGCGCGATACGCCGCCGCGCCGCGACGATCCGCTCTGGATCGATCATCGCGGAATGGTAGGCCATGATCATGCAACGTTTGGGTTGCACCTTCGGATGAGGTCGAGTTAGAACTGCAACCGGAAGGTTACGCTGATGTCTTTCGACCGCATCGAGCGATGTGTCCTTTTGCGCGCCCCGCTCCCGTGCGTCGGCGATCGCGCGCCGGACGCACGGGAGTTCGGACGCTGGTTCGGGTTTGTGTTGGAAGGCGCGTTCGCGCCGGGCGCCACGATCGAGGGAAGGTTCCTCGGCACCGTCAACGAAGCGGCGATCTGCGCCTTCGAGGCCACGGTTGGGCTCACCCCGGGCGAACTGAAGATCCCCGCGGGACAGATCACCTTCTGTACGGTGGAGCGGATCGAACCGGAAACGTACTTCAGCTACCGCTGGATTCCCTACGGGATCGATGCCTCGATCGATCCGGCGACAGAACCGATGACGCTCGTGGAGTTCCATCTTCGCGCCGTGCCCGAAGGCACGGAACTGACGATCGTCGAGTCCGGTTTCGCCGACGTACCGGCGCGCCGGCGCGCGCGGGCGTTCCGGATGAATCAGCGGGGCTGGGAGGCGCAGTCCGAGAACCTTCGGGTCTATGTCGAGTCACGTTGAGGTCACGGATCTGTTCGCCGCGCTCGGCGATCGCACGAGACTGGCGGTGCTGGCGCGTCTCGGGTCCGAGGGAGCGTGCTCGGCCAGCGCACTTGCGTCCGGCGCCCCGGTGAGCCGGCAGGCGATCGTCAAGCATCTGCGTGTGCTGGAGAAGGTAGGTCTCGTCTGCCCGCGGCGGCGCGGCCGGGAGGTTCTCTACGCGGTCGATGCGCGGCGGATCGTTGAGGCGCGCGCGTTCCTTGAGGCGATGTCGGTGCGGTGGGACGATCCGATCGACCGTCTGCGCACCCTGGTCGAAGACGGTGGCGTGGAGGGCGACACGCGCAGCCATGGAGGTGAGGAATGACCGTCGATGTCATCACGGAGATCGCCATCGAATGTCCGCGTGCCGTGGTCGCGGCCAACGGCCGGGGATCCGACCAATGCGCCCGCCTGGTACGTGAATATGCGGTCGGTGGAGTGGCTGACCGATCCCCCACTACGGGTCGGGTCGCGCATGGCCGTCGTCGCCCACTTCCTCGGCCGGCGGCTCGCCTATGCCTACGAGGTCGCCGAGATCGTGCTGGACGAGCGTCTGGTCCTGCGCACCGCCGACGGACCGTTTCCGATGGAGACGACCTACGTCTGGGAGTCGCTCGGTGACGGGCGAACGCGGATGGCGCTCCGCAATCGCGGTACGCCCACGGGCTTTGGGAACATAGCCGCGCCGTTCCTGTCGGCGGCGATGCGCGGTGCCAACTGTAAGGATCTCGCCCGGTTGAAGGAGATTTTGGAGGCGCGCCGGCCCGGGTGATCGCGGCGCGAACCCGTGGCGCGGTTCAGCGGAAACTGTGCGCCGGCACCTGCGCCGCCGCGTCGCGCCCGTCGCCCTCGAGCGGCCAGCAGCGGCGCACGATGAGGTTGAGTGCGCCTCCCCACCCATCATCCTTCTGCAGCTTCCCCTCCAGGATGACCAGCGGTTCGCCGCGTACCACCGGCCGGTAGCGGCGGTAGACCGCCGGCGCGACGATCGCGTTCACCAGACCGGTCTCGTCCTCGATCGTCATGAAGGTGAAGTCCTTCGCCGTCTCCGGTCTCTGGCGGGTGATGACGAGGCCCCCGACGCGGATGATCTGATTCGGGCGCAGGCCGGGCAACTCGTCGGCGTGCACACAGCGCCGCGCTTCCAGGGTGGGTCGGAAGTATTCGATCACATGGCGATCGGTCGAGAGCCCCAGGCCGTGGTACTCCGCGCGCGTCTCCTCCCAGGGGGTCATCGGGATGAGCGCGGCCTCCTCGGCGAGCAGAGGTGCCAGGCCAGGAACGTGGCGCGGCCCGGAAACTCCGGCTAGCTCTCCCACCCGCCAGATCGCCCTGCGTCGGTCGCCGAAGCGCAGGAACGCGCCGACGCTCGCCAGGGCTTCCAGGTCGTCACGCGCCAGGCCGGTCCGGGCTACGACATCGTCGAGGGAGCGGAATTGCCCGTCAGCCCGGGCGGTCTCGATCTGCTCACGGGCCCGTTCGCCAAGCCCACCCACCTGCTTCAGACCGAGCCGAAAGGTCCGGCGATCGATGACGTGGCTCTCCCAGGAACTCTCCTGGATGTCGACCGGCATCACGCGCACGCCGTGGCGTCGCGCATCCCAGATCAGGGTGTGGGGAGCGTAGAACCCCATAGGCTGGCAGTTGAGGATCGCGGCGTAGAACTCGGCCGGATAGCGGAGTTTTAATGTCGCGGAGATGAGCGCGAGGTGGGCGAATGGGTAGGCGTGCGCCCGCGGGAACCCGTACCCGGCAAAGCCGACGACCATCTTCTTGATCTCGATCGCGAGTGCCTCGTTGTGTCCACGGGCGACTATGCGGGCGACGAGATCGCGCGAGGCATCCTCCATCTGCTCCACCGAGCGCTTGCTGCTCATTGCGCGCCGGAGTTGATCCGCCTCGCCGCCGGTGTACCCGGCCATGATCATCGCCACCTGCATCACCTGCTCCTGCCAGAGCACGACCCCCATCGTCTCTTCGAGCACGCCGCGCAGTTCGGGTGCCAGGTAATCGACTGGTTCCAGTCCAGCGCGCCGTCGCGCGATGTGGTTTCCGGCCTGATAGGCTCCCGGCCCGGGGCGGATCGCGCCCACCGAGATCGCCACATCGCGCAGATTGCGCGGTTGCAAGCGGGGAAGAAACGCCATCTGCGCCCGCGACTCGATCTGGAATAGGCCGACGGTGTCCCCCTCGCAGATGCCGTCGTAGACGTCCGGGTCGTAGGTGAAGCCGTGGAGTTGCATCACATCGCCGTATCGCGCGGCGACATCGCGGAAGCAGCGCGAGACGAGCGCGAGCATACCCAGGCCGAGCAGGTCTATTTTGATGAGATTGACGCCGAACTCCTCGGCCAGCGTCGTCAGGTCATCTTTATCCCAGGGGATGATCGTGCGATCGACCATCCGCGCCGGTTCGATCGGCAGAACCTCGGCGAGCGGTCGCGCGGAGATGACGAAACCTCCGACGTGGATGGAGAGGTGGCGCGGCGTATTGAGCAGTTGGCGTACCAGAGTCACGAAGCGGGGATCGATCGTCGGTGCAACGCGCCGCGCAATCGCGCGGTCGTCCGGCGTGCCCGCGGCGTCCTCAACGGCGCGATCCATCGCATCGCGCGCTACTGCCACCGTGCTCTGGCGGGGATGCATGCTCCATGAGGGATGGGGCGCGTCGATCGCCGCGGAGAGTTCCGAGGCGCCGAGATCGCGCTCGTCCATCGAACCAGCGAGGATGAGCGCCTGCTCGTGGGGCATCCCCAGCGCCTTGGCGACGTCGCGCGCGGCGCTCTTCAGGCGATAGGTGTTCACCTCGCATACCATCGCCGCGCGGTCGCGCCCGTACTTGTTGTAGACGTACTGGATGACGCGCTCTCGATCCTCGTGCGCGATATCGAGGTCGATGTCGGGCATCTCATCCCGCTCCAGCGAGGCGAACCGCTCGAAGACGAGGTTGTGGCGCACCGGGTCGATCGGGCAAAGGCCGAGGCAGTAGAGGAGCGCCGAGGCCGGCGCCGAACCTCGGATGCTCACGAGGACCCCATCGCGATGGCAGAAGTCGACGATGTCGCGGAACGCGAGGAGATACCCCTCCAGACGTAACTGCCGCACGATCGCCATCTCGTGAGCGAGCCGATCGAGGATCGTCTGGTCGGCGTTCGGGTAATAGCGAACCCGACCCTCGGCGATGAGATGGTCGAGCCAGCTTTCCATGGTGTGGCCGGGCGGCGTCAGCGGGGCCGGGAAGTCGTACTGAAGATCGCGCAGCGTGAAAGTGCAGCGGTCGGCGATCTCGGCGCTGGCGGCGATCGCCTCGGGCATCGTCGCGAACAGACGAGCCATCTGCGCCGGGGACTTCAGGTAGTACTCGTGATTGGGGCGGAGAAGGGTGCCTGCCTCATCGAGCGTCGTGCGATGGCGCGTCGCGACGAGGACGTGCTGGAGCAAAGCTCGATCCGGCCCGGCGTAGTGGACGTCGTTGGTCGCCACGATGGGGGAGCCCACGGCCTCGGCGATCCGCCGGAGCGCGGCGTTGCGTGGCCCATCGGCCTGACGCAGGTGGTGGTGCAGTTCGACATAAAAATTCTCGCGACCGAAGGTATCGCGATGCCGATGGGCGACCGCGCGCGCGGCGCCCTCACCCTCGGCGATGAGGGTGCGGTTCAACGCGCCGCGCTCGCACCCCGAAAGGGCAATGAGTCCGGCGGTGTGGTCGGCGAGGACGGCGAACGGCAGGCGCGGCGTGTCCTTTGGACTGGTCATGTGCGCGTGGGTAAGCACACGGCAGAGCGAGCGGTAGCCGGTCAGGTCGCGGGCGAGGAGGAGAAGATGGCTCTCGTCGACGAGGGTCACTTCCGCGCCGACGATCGCCTTCACCCCCGATTCGCGGCAAGCGAGGCAGAAGCGCACGATGCCGTAGACGCCGTCGTGGTCGGTGATCGCCAGGGCGGCTAGGCCGATCTCGGCAGCCCGGCGCGCCAGTTGCTCGGGGAAGGATGCCCCATCGAGCAGCGAGTAGTTCGTGTGACAGTGCAGTTCGGCGTAGCGCGGGGCGCTCAATCGAACGTCCCCTGCCAGTACCAGGCGTCGCGCCGCCGATCGTGGAAGATCCAGAGCGCTTCACTGCCACGACTTACAACCTGGTAGTAGTCCCGGTCGGACCCCTTCTCCTGCCAGGGCAGATCGACGATCCGGAACGGCCCCGCCCAGCGGGCGATTGCCAGGCGCCGCTTCTTGATGCGCACGACCGGACCGGTACGCTCGCTGGGCGGTTGCACCTCGATTGGTTCGGGCGGGTCGTTGAACCACAGCGGAGGGGAGGGCAACAGGGCATCCGGCTGCGGGATGGGTGTGACGAGCGGCCGGGAGTGGCGTCGCACCGGGAGCCTCGTGGGAGGTGGAGCGCTCGCGCTCTCCTGATGCGGCAGGGATCCTGGTTCGTTCCAGGTGACCGCTGCCTCGGGCCGGCGCGCCGGTTCGATCGCGACCGCGCGGACGGCGTCGTTTCCCCAGCGCGCGCGCAGGCGCGCGATTGCCCGGCGCGCGCTTCGCTGGCGCTCGAACGAGGGCGGGCGCCCGAGTTGTCCGTCGAGGAGACGCAGTTGCACTCCGCGCGGGGTGCCAAGGTCATCCGCCTCGAGGGCGATGGCGACGACCGGAGCGGTCAGGTGGAGTCCCTCGATATGCCAGCGGATCATCTCGAGGAGCGCGGCCGCGGTCGTGCCGCCCTCGGGGAGATAGAGATCGGCCTGCCGCGCGCGGGGACCGGGATCGCCCGGCGCCGAGTCGTCGCGTTCGGTCGGCCGCGGGTCGAGGTGCCAGGTCACACGGAGGCGGTGCGCAGCCAGACCATGGGCGAGCAGGCGGACCGCCAGGCGATCGGCCAGCGCCTTGACGATGAAGGTGAGGCGGTCGGGGTTCTCCTCTGACCAGTCCAGATCGATCCGATCGTGGAGCACGAGTGGCCGCGGGCGCGGGGCGATCGGTGTGCCCGACCACGTGCCCCGGGCGATCCGCCAGGCACGCCGACCGGCGTCACCAAACCGGTGGCTCACCGCGTTGAAGGGCAGTCGAGTCGTGAAATCGGCGACCGTGCGGATGCCGAGGATCTGCAGACGCTCGATGTCATCGAAGGCCAGGGGGAGGACGTCGAGCGGGAGCGGCGCGAGGTAGGATCGGTTCTCCCCGGGCGTCACGATCGCGCGAGAGTCGCGCCGACCGCGCGCCTGGCGAGCGGCGATCTCGGCCATGGCCCTCCCGTCGGCGATGCCCACGCAGGCGTGCGCTCGGTGCATCGGAGGGACGGCATCTCGCAGGCGCGCCGCAAGCATCGGTTCCTCGCCATAGAGGAGCGTCAACCCTTCGGCATCGAGGAAGAAGAGGCCGACCGTACCGATCTCCACCGCGGGACTGAAGGGGTCGAACAGATCGGCGATCGCAGCGCATGCGCTGCGATCGCTCTCCGGGTCGGCGGCGAGGTAGAGCGCCTCCGGGCAGCGTGTTTCCGCGGAAGTGAGCGGTAGACCGAGGCGAAGCCCGCGCCCGAGGAGATCGTCGCTCGCGGCGACGATCTCACGCGAGGGCGAGCCGGCGTTGTAGAGCGCGATCGGACGATCGGTCGCGATGCGTCGCGTTCCCCGCGCGTTCTCCAGTGAGAAGCGCGGCAACCAGACGCAGGCGACCCGGCGTTCTGCCATCCCACTTCCTCCCTTCCAGATGGAGGACAATCTCCTGCCGGGGTGATGCGAGGGGCATGCGCGACTTCTCGATCGCGAGGGAGAGGCGCGCGCCGGTGAGGTCGCCATCTTCCCAGAGCCAGTGCGTGCCTTCGACGCGAAGGCGCAGATCGACGAAGCCGCCGAAGGCCGTCGCGTCGGCCAGCGCGCCGCTCTCCCCCTGGATGAGGGTGAACAGCGTCGTCCCGGCGCGGGCGCTGAGGAGGGCGAGTTTCCCCGCCTCGGCCGAGGGGATCCGCCGCGCCGCGGTGTGGGGAAGACGCAGGAGGACGACGCCGAACCCCTCGCAGCGTGTCAGCAGCGCGGCGGCATCGAGAGAATCGACGAGACGGGGCGGCGAGACGACGACGAGATTCTCGGCGTCGAGTCCGCAGAAGAGCGCCGCCGGGGGATAGAAACGGCCTGGATGTCCCCGCATCGGTGGTTCGACGATCGCGACCATCTCCCCCGGTGCGGCGCTGGCGCTCCAGAGGAGGGCGAGGCTCAGTGCGCCGGAAGAGTGCGGTGCGACAACTTCGACGAGGCGGTCGCGCGCACCATGGGGACGCGGCCACCAACGCGGCGTGTCGTCGGGTAGGGCGTCGCCATCGGTGCGCGCGGCGCTCTCCGCGCCGATCCCGTGCCCCAGGCGCGTGATTCCCCGGAAGCCGAAGCGGCGGCGGATTTCCGCGATCGCCTCGTCCACTCCGCGTGCGTTACGCATCGCCCGGTCCGGGGTCGGCACCGGTTCATCCCCGTGAGGGGGAGAGAACGCGAGCGGCGTGGGCGGGGTCATTCCCCCAAATATAGATCATTTGTTCTAATATGACGCGACAGACATCGAGCGCGACCACTCTCCCGACCCAACCACTAATCCCACGAACCCGCGCCGCAGACAATGCAGTCCTGCCTCAGGATCGCGGTCGATGCCCTGATATCGTGCACGATAATCGCGCGCCGGATCACACCAATGGCGATTCGGGAGCGGCCTCGCCGATAGCTCCGGCGAGACACGAGGGTCGGGCGTGGATTATCCGGAACTCCTCAAGTACTTCGACGAGCACTGGCTCAAGCGCTCGACCAACGAGACCCTCGCCGACTACCCGTTCGACGATCTCCGCGCCCTGCTTGCGGAGCGGGGCGATCCCCAGCGCGCCGTCGCCACCGCCCACATCACCGGGTCGAAGGGGAAAGGCTCCACTGCGACGCTGATCGCCGCGATTCTGGGTTCCCACGGCCTGCGCGTCGGCACGTTCACCTCGCCCCACCTTGTCGACGTCGAGGAACGCATTCGTATCGGCGGGGCGCCGATCGATCGGGAGTCGTTCGCGCGGTACGTGGGCGAGGAGATCGCTGCGGCGCGCCAGCGGGGCGATGAGGCCCGCTTCATCTGGCGCCTCATCTTCGTCGCCGCGCTTCGCGTCTTCCGCGATCGCGGCGTCGACGCCGCGGCGATCGAGGTCGGCGCCGGCGGCCGATTCGATCCGACGAACATCGTCGCGCCCGTGGTCGCGTGCCTCACTCCCATCTCACTCGAACACGTGCCACGTCTGGGCACAACGCTGGCCGAGATCGCGGCGCAGAAGGTGGCGATCGTCAAATCCGGATCGGTCGCGATCTCTGCTGCCCAGACCGCCACCGTCCATGCCACGATCGCGGCGGGAGCGGCGCTCGCCGGAGCACCGCTCCTCCGGGTCGGCGATCGCGTTCACCTCCACGTTCACGCGCGCGATCCGTCCGGTACGCGCCTGACCGCGCGCGTGGGCAACCTCACGGTGAGCGACGTGCACCTCCCGCTGCTCGGCGCGCACCAGGTGGAGAACCTGGCGATGGCGCTCCTAGCGAGCGACGAGATGCTGCGCGCACTCGGCCGACGCCTCGATCCCGCCTCGACCGTCGTCGGCGTCGGCCGGGCGACCTGGCCGGGCCGACTCGTACGCCTCGGTCGCGACCCCGACCTCCTGTACGACGGTGCCCATACCCCGGAATCCGCCGCCGCGCTCGCCGGTGCGCTGCGAGACCACTTTCCCCGTCGGCGCTGGCGTCTCGTTGTCGGTCTGGTCGGGCGGCGCGATCCCGGAGCGTTCTTCGCACCGCTGGCCGCGATCGCCGGGGAGATCGTGGCCGTGCCGGTCCCGGGGTTCGACGCGGTCGACCCATTCGCCATCGCCGCAGCCGCGCGTGCGCACGGTATCTCTTCGGTCGTCGCGGACGCACTCGAAGACGCCCTGGCCTCGGGTGCCGAACGCGACGTCTGCGTGACGGGCAGTCTGTATCTCTATGCCCGGACCCTCCGGTACACTGGCGGAGCAACCACACTGCGGGGGTGACGGGTCAAATGGCGCGCCGGGTCAAACTCGGTCTTTCCGGGTTGGGATCGATCTCCCAGCGGGGTATTCTGCCCCATCTCTCGCTGCAGGACGCGAAGGAGAAGATCCACCTCGCCGCCGTCTGCGACATCGTCGCCGATCGCGCCGAGGTCACCGCGCGCCAGTACGATGTCGAACAGCACTTCTCGGACTACGACGAGATGCTCCGGCGGGCGGACATCGAAGCGGTCGCGATCGCCGGACCCATTCCGGTGCATTACACGCAGGTGATGAAAGCGCTCAACGCGGGTAAGCACGTCTATGTCCAGAAGGCGATGACGGTGAACGTCCAGGAGGCGACCGACATCGTCAACCTGAGGAAGAAGACCGGCCTGAAACTGGTCGCCTCACCGGGTCAGATGCTCAATCAGACGCAGGTGCGCATTCGCAATCTCATCAAGGATGGCGCGCTCGGCAAGATCTACTGGGCGTTTACTTCGAATGTCGGCGGCGGACACGAGAACGAATCGTTCCGCGCCGGCGGCGACGTGCTCTCCAACGTCGACCCGACCTGGTACTACAAGAAGGGCGGCGGGCCTATGTACGACATGGCCGTCTACCAACTGCACTCGCTGACGGGCATCCTCGGGTCGGTGAAGAAGGTCTCCGCCATGTCGGGCATCGGGACGCCGGTCCGCTTCTTCAAGGAGCGCGCGATCGACGTCGAGATAGACGACAACACCCTCCTCCTCCTCGACTTCGGCGATCAGACCTTCGCCGTCGCCACCGGCCAGAATTGCGCCAACACGCCGACGATCGGCTTTGGGCGGATGGTGTTCTTCGGCACCGAGGGTACGATCGATATGGGTCAGGCCGTCGGCGGCGTCGAAGTCAACGTGCCAAAGCGCCTGGCCGGTACGCTCGGCTTCCCGGGGGGCACTTTCAAGTTCGGCGCTGGCGCGCCGGATATTCCCTACGTGACCGGCCAGCATATGCGCATTCAGGAGGCGCACGTGTACGCCGACATCGCCCACTTCGCGGAGTGCATCGCGGAGAACCGGGACCCGATTCCCACGGCCGAGCACGCCCGCCACGTCGTGGAGGTCATCGAGAAGGGGTACATCGCGGCGCGGACCGGGACGACGCAGGAGATCGAGTCGTCGATGTAAGGACGCCCCGTGCTCACCCCAACCCTCTTCTCCCGAGAAGGAGAGGGATCCGGAGCCTCAGCGGCTCCCCTGCCGGCGCGCGAGTCGCCGTGCGCACCGTCCGTTCCGCAGGAGACGCCCCCGAGCGACGATATCGTGATCCGGCTCGTGCTTGCGGTCGAACGCGATCGCTGCGTCGGTCGGTGACATCGCGCTGACCTTCTCCGCATTGGGAGGCGCGTCGCGCGGGCGATCGGACACGTGCATCAGGCCGTCACCCACTTCGTCCGGCCAGACCCAATACACTTTGAGCGGCGTACCGCACGAGCAGCGCGCGACGGCCACGCCTCAGCCGCCCGCCGCACGCAGAGCGTCGTGGAGCCGCGTCGCGTGCCAGGGCACCGCGACCTCCGGATCCTCGATCTCCGGATGCCACTTCTTCTCCCACTCCACGGCCAGCCACCCGGACCACGCGCGGCGCACCAGTTCGCGGATCATCGCCTCGATGGGAAGCTCGCCCTGCCCCATGAGCACGAGTTTCCAACCGTCGCCCTCGCGCCGCGCGTCCTTGATGTGGGTCGCGATGACCCGGGAGCCGATGAGGTCGTAGGTCTGTGCCGGTGTCTCGCCGCTGCGGATCGGATGGTGGACGTCCCATAGCGCGCCGATCGCGGGCGAGGGGACGCGCTCCAGGACCGCCGCGACGTCTCGACTCGCCGACAGCGAATCGTGGGTCTCCAGCGCGATGCGTACGCCGGCGCGCTCGGCGGCGGGGGCGAGGAGGTTCAGCGACTCCACGACCCGT
>Ga0194131_10000732_pt1 | contig 55949 bp, 52 predicted proteins | sample TA2KigO120mmetaG_FD_148631 | JGI IMG/M metagenome (GOLD analysis project Ga0194131, IMG submission 148631) | Freshwater microbial communities from Lake Tanganyika, Tanzania - TA2015053 Kigoma Offshore 120m | ecosystem: Environmental > Aquatic > Freshwater > Lake | place: Tanzania: Lake... | reverse complement strand
ATTGATTTGCTGTTTGAGGATTGGTGGTTAATGCAATTGAACGAGTGGGAATACTGCGGTCGATTGGACCACCGTACTGTTCATCAATACCTGCAAGTGAGCCCCCATAGAAATTGTGTTTATGCACGGGACCGTGCGCATGTCCATCACCCATCTTTTTTTTAAGCCAACTATGTATTTAAAGGTGTCTTTCATCGTTAAGAGAATGAAAAAATGGGTGCGTTTGGTACTGAGCGTCTTGCTCTTTTTAGGGGCGATTATTTTCACTCTTTTTTATCTTCCCACTAGTTCTGAAGAATGGAACGCCTTGTTTGAGAGCGATTCCTCTGCTATTCGTTCTTCTCCTTCTAACGTTCTTCTTTCTGATTTGGGTCCTGCTTCTGCGCTTCTTGTTCCGGGAAATGAAAAAGTATTATGTGTCTATAATACCAACTCTGTTTTATCTACACAAGTGTGTAACTATTATCTTGAAAAACGCCCCGGGGCTCGAAGTTTAGGTGTGGCAATCCCCCCAGGAAGTGCAGATATGCCTTGGCGTACTGTGATACGAACAGGAGAAGTTATGCAAAGCGATCTTTTCCGTTCAACGGTGATAGTGCCTGTTTCAGCATATACTGCCGATAAACCAGAAATTACCCATCTTGCCTTAGCGAAAGATATTCCTATTGCACTTATTGACGGCGGGCAACTCATCGCCACTGTACCTTTTATCAATAATCCCTTTGGAAGGTATAATCATTCAACATCTATATATCCTGGAGGAAATAGTTCTTTTCTGAATAATTACCTTGCTCCGAGTGCTAACGCAGGCGTGCATTTTAATCCTGAGTTATATCGCAATAGTTCCGGAGGATACACGCAACGATTTGTTTCTTCTCACTTAACAGGATTTACATTAGAAGACATTAAAGCACTTATTGATCGAGCTCAGCGCCCCGTTCCTGCACAGACATCGTGGTTGCTCGATAAAGATACTGATAATTTTTCTATTTACGCTTCCGATATTGCAGAATGGGAACAAGCGTTATTGCTTCGTTCGATTCCTTCAGGAGAGATTACGATTAATGCAGATGAATCCTTGCTCACTGCTCCTTTTCCATTGAGCGGATACTTTGGACCTGGAACTTATCATGCAGGATATGGTACCACCTATGAATTAGTTCCAGGACATTTTTCCTTAACAGTTGCCCCTCGTGCAATTTATACCACTCTTGAAAGCTATTCAGGGTTTAGTGCATTGACTACCATTAGAAACCATCCTGATTTCTTTCAAACACTTGTGGTTAACGCTTTTTCTCCAAATGCTTTTGGAGGTACAGCCTATTCGAACAGTTTTTCAGGAGCAATAGGTTCAGTTGACGAACCTTTTCAAAGCCCTAAAGCCGAAGCGATGACTTATTTCTTGCGTAATTATGCCCAAGGATTGACATTAGCAGAAAGTGGAACCTGGAAAATACGAAGTGTTGAAACTGTTTTCGGTGATCCTTTGATGACACTTTCAGACGATGCTATTTTGAAGCAACCAATTGGGACATTGTGCGATACTGATATATCTTGTCTTTCAGGAATTTGCGCACAAAGTGCGGATGGAAAGCGTTGTCAATTAGAAAGGGGAGCATGTACAAGATTGTATGTAGGTAGTCTGAATATCTTTAGAAATAATTCCCTTTCTTGTGTTACTGCTCTCAATGTGACTCGCTGTGTTGATTCATACTTTGTTCCTGAAACGAATTGTGCTGAAGGATATCAATGTATTCAAACTATAACGGGCTTAACTTCAACCGCCTCTTGTAAATTGAATGCACGAAAGGCCTGTTCTACCGGAAGCGATTGTGTTTCAGGCATTTGTTCTCCCGATTTAGTTGGAATTAATCGGTGTAGTTCTCCGAATACCTGCGTTATTGGTGAGCAAGCCATAATTGATGCGGAGAACGGCTGGTGGAATTGTGTTCCTGGAACTGCACAACGACGACAATGTCTTGGAGGGCAATGGCAAACACCTGAAACCTGCCCTATTGGTTGTCAATATGGACAATGTGCAGATATTGATACTATTGCTCCAACAATTATTGCACAGAGAACTACAGGATTAGCTTCGCAAACATATGATCAAGCACAGGCATATCTTTTTTCACTTAATGCTACTGATGCTCGAGGAGTTACTGGGGCAACACTTACTTTAGGAGGGAGACGTTATAGTGCAACTTTTAACTCTACTTTAGGTTTATTTGAACAAACTCTTACAGATCTCACGATTGGAAATTATTCGTATTCGTGGGTGGCAAGGGATGGAGCAGGAAATAAAGCAACCAGTAATGTATCAACTATAGCAATTCTTCCTGTTTCTCCTGCTCTTACACTTTCTTTTAATTCTTCATTACTTATTGCAACTTTGAATATTAGTCGTGGAGAAGGAATCCTCTCTTTATATGCAAATGAAACTTTGCTTATTAATCGAACCTTTGCTTGTATACAAACAAATACTTATCAAACAGGAAGCACGGTTGTCTCAAGGGATCTTGTTCAGATCGGTGGACAATATTATCTTAATATTACTTGGACTGGTTATCCTGGAAGAACCTATCAAGTTAAATCGTCACCTGTTGCATCTGGCCCCTTTACATTGAACGAAGGTTTACCTTATCTAGGTAATGGTTCTTCTCTTTCCTTTTTATTTGCTGCCGTTGGAGATATGAAATTTTTTGTAGTTGAAGAATCACTCTCCTGTCCTTTGATGGAACCAATTTCGTTGAATGTATCTTATTCCTTCCTTCCTTCTGCAAATGTTACTTTTTATGCTCGATACACCAATGGTACGAACTTCCTTCCCCGTACTGTTTCCTTAACGCTTTCTGCTCTTTCATCTCCTGTTTGTACTCCGGGAGCAACGGTTGTTTGCCCTGCTCTGGTTGGTGCTCGTGTTGTGAGTGGAGTAAACAATACTTGTACTGCTCAAGGACAATGGACAAACGTAAACACCTGTCGTTATATTAGACAAGCAGATATATTCTTCACTAATCTTACACACACGTATGACGGATCGGGTAAATCAGGAATCGTAACTACCGTTCCTGCGGGATTGAATGTATCTGTTACCTATAATGGGTTATCTCGTTTGCCCGTTGCAGGGGGGAATTATACCGTTGTTGCAACGGTGGTGAATGGGAGTTATGAAGGAACTGAAACGGGGACCCTTACTATTCGTCCTGCCTTGCAATCGTTGAATGTACCTGACTTTACTTTTGGAGGTAGAGCAGTCTTTGTAGAACGAGTTTTGGAAGCGAGTGCGAGTTCTGGGCTGCCTGTTACCTTTGAAGTTATTTCTGGTGGGAACACATTTGAAGTGGTATCTGAAGGGAGTTCTTTGTTAACGGGAAATGTAATTACTCCCCTTGAGACACGTACGGGAATTTTACTTCGTGCGTGGGAATGGATTAAAGGATATTTTATTTCTGCTGAACAAGAAGCTCTTTCTGTAGGATTAAGTCCAAGTACATTTGCAAACGGTACACGTATTCGTTTTGTCTATCCAGGGAACCTCACGCTACGGGTTGTCCAACCAGGAAATCAAAATTATAGTAGTGCTTTGCCGATTGAACGAACTATTGTCGTTGTTCCCTACCCTGTTCTTGCTACCGCTCGTAATTACTCTGAATTTACTCAAATATATAATGGTTCTCAAAAAAGTGTGCAGATAGGGTTTTTGCCATTTATCCCTTCATATGTTACGTATTATAATGGCTTACCTTCGCTTCCAGTTAATGCTGGGAGTTATAATGTAACTATCAATCTAACTGATCCTCGTTATACTCTTGAAAGTAACTCTTTCATTGGACTCTTACTTATTGAAAAAGCTTCTCAAATAATTTCTTACACTCCTGCTTCAACAACTGCTGTGGGGCAAACGGTTGCATTACAAGCGAGTGTAAGCTCAGGACTACCTCTAACGTTTGCAGTAACGAATGGGCCAGGGACTCTTGTCGGGAATCAATTGACTGTTACTGGTCCAGGGACGATTTTCTTTAACATTTCTCAAGTAGGGAATGGAAATTACCGTTCAGTATCCTCTGAATTTACCTTGAATGGTGCATGTCCTTCTGGACAAGTGCCTGATCAAGGAACATGTAAGAACGTGTGTACTTCCTTTACGTATGCTGATTTTGGTGTGTGCAGTGAACAAGGGCAACAGACACGAACTATCCTTTCCGCTACTCCTTCTGGATGTGTACAAGGAACACCTGCTCTTACTCAATCGTGTACACGCCAATGTACTCCTGATGTTCAAATTGGATTTTGCGGAGAAACACGCAATGGTACTTTTACCGGTACTCCCTTTCAATGTAATTCTTTGGGGACTGCTTATTTCCCCAATAACACCTGTGCTCTTACGTGTAATACGGGATTTGTCAAGACCAATGAAACAACGTGCGCTCAAATTACCTGTACACCTGGAGCAACAACTGCTTGTGCAAGCCTTGATCATGCAAGCGTAACAGGATACGAGCAAAAATGTAATGCTTTGGGAACTGGTTTCATTACAACCAACGGGACGATTGAGAATACCTGTGTCTATCGATGTGACCCTCGCTATTATTCTAATGGAACGGCTTGTATTCCTGGTAGAACCGTTTTCAAGAAAGCTGATTTACAACTTATCCGCGAAACAGTTGGATTATTTGTATTTCCAAATGTAACTAATACAAGTTATCTGGTATTTGAAGAAACTATTGATGAAAATCGATTAGCAAATATTGCTCTTACCATTGACCAAGTTGATGAAACTAAAGCATATGTATTAGTGCATAATGTAAGCTTACGAGCTGATGAAACAAAGACGATCATTGTGAAAGCAAAGCGAACAAGTTCAAATGCTGTTTGTATTGCAGATAAAACTTCCATTTATACGCGTGCTGAATTGGAAGAAAATTGTTTTGTTTTGGCTTGTCCAGGTATAAATGGTTCGTATGCTTGTAAAAAAAATAATACCCTTTTGATTGTCACAGGATTGCGACATTCAGGAGTTATTGAAGAGAGAATTTTTGTTCCTACCACCTCTACAAATACAACTACTACTTCTCAACAAACAACTACTTCCCCTACTCAACAGTCGGGAGGAACTCGATTACCTGAAGTAGCAACTCCAGGTACAAGTGGTTCAAGAAATTATGCTGATCCTTTGGCAACGGGCATTGCGGGTAATGATGCTCCAGTTATTTTTTCCGATGATAATGAAGAAATAACCTTTGTTACACGTCTTGCACGCATTTTTGCAGGAGGAAATCTAGCGTTGTTGTATGTTGAATTAGGTTTGTTTGTATTAATTGTTGTGTTGTTGCTTGTGATCTTATTTGCGTATTCTCATTTTGCTCGACAACAATCATAAGAATAAGTCTGGTAAAATTACTAAAATCGACTGCGTTCCAATTCTTTTGAGTTTTTCTTTTCTGAAGATGAAGATTTATAGGTTTGTGATGCTCCCTGATAGCGATCTTGTTTTTGTTTGCTGAGCGTGTCATTATCTCGAAGACGATTGGTATCTGTACTGCCCAAGGGATTAAATCTCTCTTCGCGATCTTTCTCAATTCTCTGTTCACCCACTGAACGATAGAGTTGTGTATCTTTTTGATCTGAAGTTCCTGCAATACGATACGTTCCATCATTTCGCACTATTCCTCCTGGACGATCATACGAAAATGCTTCACGATTAGGAGCGTCAGTACTTTCTGTTTCTTTTTGTTCAGGACGTTGAGAAGCTATCTTTTGCTCAGCAATTGATGAGTTAAAAGGAAGAGCTAAGGGGAGTGAAGGACGACGAGTACGTCCAGGGAGAAAAGAAGGTTCGCGAATGGTTTGTTCTAAAGAAGTTACTTTTTGAGATGCATTTGTTTCTGTTATTTTTTGTTTTTTTGTTATAATTCGTATTCTTTTTTTAGGCATGGTTTGGTAGACTTGACATCTTATGTGATTTTTTATATAAATCATAGAGCAGATATCCTCTTTTACGAGCGTCAATAATTGCCTGTGAGCGCAATATTTTTTCAGTGTCTGAATCTTTCTTTATTTCTCCAGGTTTGGGAGATTCTTTATTCTCTTCTTTCTTTTCTGTTTTGAAAAAAGAGGCCAGTGCTTTGAAAGGATTTGATTCTTCTTCTTTCTTTTCCTCTTTCTTCTCTTCTTTTGAAATACCTGGAACATTACCGAGATATTTGGTGATATCATCACGTAAGGTACCTAAACTCTCGGTTGTTGCTCCTTCAATTACTTTCATAACATCTAACACATCATCCTTTGCTATTTCTTCTCGAAGTATTTTTAATTCTTCATCACTCAAACCATACGTAGTAAACGTAATTTCTGCTTTGCCCTTAAAGCCATATCCTTGTTGCGTACGTTCGGGAACTGAACGGAATTTGAATTCAACGATCACTACTGCGGCGTATTTTCGTGTTTTTGCTTTTTTGAATAATTTAGGTAATTCTCCGTTTGAAACGTCATCGGCAGGATCATATCCTGATTCAGCAAGAACGGTTAATTCAAGAAGAGATGTATTGAAAGTAGTAACGAGTGCTGCAGAAGGAGTTGCAGATTGTTCTAATGCCCGTGCGGCTTTAAGGTAAGGTTTAGCCCAACGAGCATATAATTGTATAACATTAATTTGACTTTTAAGATAGGTCTTTTCTACTTCATATCGTTTACGGAGTTCTCGTTCCGATTCTTTAACCCAGAGGTTATATTCAGCTATTTTTTGTTTTAATAATCGTTTAACTCGGTCATTGAGGTCAATTTTATCTGCATGTTCTTCATTTTTTACAGTCATAAAAGAATCAATTAACGTAACGAATGCTCCTTGTTGAGAGAATGCTAGGGATTTGAGGCTGGTATTTCCTCGTTTGATGTCCACTGTATCCATCCAAACTTGTTTTAATGAAATCATTGCTCCTTCCTTAGTAAATTGGTCTTTACTGTTGTGTTGTTCATAGAGTTGTAAACGAATTTCAAATTCTTTTAAGTCATAAAGGATGTTAAGAATTGATTTTACTATTTGATTTGCTGCTCCGAGCCATTTTCCCCCCTCATCTTGCATTCTTCCTGCTTTTGCACCTTGTTCAGAAAAATGTCCTGAACCTGGAGAAGAAACAAAATTATCCACGAGTTTGTCTACTTTTCTAAATCCGATATCATTGAGTTTGTCAATGACCCAGAAGTAACTCGCTTCTGCTCCCTCATTGATATTTTCGTAGATGAGGGTATGTTTTTCCACAGGCGCTTTTATTCCTGATGCAGAGACTGCAGATTTATATTGAATATCAATGAGATCCATGTAGGTAATATCCAACGGTTTGGCTTTATCTGCTGCTTTTAGATATCCTTCTTCTTTTACTAGTTTTTTAACTTCTTCTCGAACTGAGGGGTCGCAGTATAATCCGGGATTAAGTGCTGCGATAAGGTTATGTATGCTGACGGCCATGCTCTTTTTCTGTTTTCACGAGGAGGAGAGTTTATTTAAAGGTGTGGTATGTGAACAATTGATGGGTGAGAGTGTTGATATTATCGATTATACCCTGTTACGTAAAAAGGGGATCTTACAACGAGCCCAGGCTTCTTCTCGAACGACGCCCTCTTCTGCCCCGAGTAACCCTCTTGCTTCGTTACTTCCTGTTTCTTCCTCGACCCCTTCCCCGGCAGCTTCTCCTTCTGAAGGGTTATTTGGTTTTATGGATACTCCTTCCTCTGCTCCTGTATCCTCGAGTTCTGCTTCTTCCTCATTCGATTCTGCTTCTCTTTCTGCCTTACAAATAAAAGTGGATGATTTGGATTATAAAATGGGAAAATTGACTGAACAGATTGCTTTGCTTGAAGCAAAATTGGGATTAGTTGGTAGTTCGTCATAAGATATATGCCTCTCTTATAGGGAAAAATGTGCACCTTTCTATAGCTCATGTCTTTCCCTCTACTCCTGCTTCTCTGATTACTGACCCTTCTGCTGGTCATCCTGCTTTTTTTGGTCTTGACATTTTTCTAACGCAAGAAGAATTTTCAAGATTAACACCTCAAACATCTATGCATTGAACTAGGAGCCGATCCAAACGAAAAAGAATATGCGAGAGGAATTTATTTTCCAGAGTGCTGTTCGATTCAAAATGCAACTAGCTATCACCCCCTTCTCTCTGAACGAGGAAAAGATAGGCTATTAGCGGATCAACAAGTGTATTGTTCATTAGGTCCTGAAGGAAGTTTTTTCCTTTTACCCTCACAACGACATTCTTAAATAAGCAGGGTACAAGAGGTAGATATGGAAGATTTTACGAAGTTGATTCGGGCTTATGCACTCCGTAATGCGCTTGATTTTGGAAAGGTGGACGCAGGACGCATATTACCTAAGTTATTTGCTCATGGGCTTGAAAAATCAAATATTGGTACTATCTTGCCCCTCATTACACAAATTGTACACGAAGTTAACGCCCTCTCGATTTCTGCTCGTGAAAAAGCATTTGGTCCTCTTGCTTCGTTACTTCCTGAACATGAAGAGAAAGAGAAAACCTTGCCTCCGTTGCCTGACGCTCGTCAAGGAACGGTGGTTACTCGTCTTCCCCCTGAACCAAGTAAACATTTGCATGTCGGACATGGCCTTTCATTTTTATTGAATGCAGACTATGCACGTAGTTATGGGGGGAAAGTGGTATTGCGCTTAGAGGATTGTAACCCTGAAAAATGTACTCAAGCCTATGCTGATTCTATTATTAGGGATATTACGGAGTATTTACAGATTCATTTAGCTTCGATATCCTATGTATCAGATGATATGCCTCAATTGTTAGATTATGCCGTACGTTTGATTCAGAAAGGAGAGGGGTATATGTGTTTTTGTTCTCAAGAACAGATGCGGGATTTTCGTCATGCAGGAAAAGAATGTGCCTGTCGTACAGCGAGTGTTGAGAAGACCCTGATCCATTGGCGTGATTTTGTAGAAGGACTGTATGGTCCAGGGAATGCAGTATTACGTCATAAAGGAGACATGTCTCATGATAATCATGTGATGCGTGATTCAGTATTATGGCGAGAAGTAGATGCAATTCATTTTCGGCATAAGAAACGATATAAAATTTGGCCCATGTATGATTTTTACAACGCCATTGAAGATAGTGTAATGGGTGTGACGCATGTATTGCGTAGTAATGAATTCCATCAACGTGGTGCATTACAACAAGCAATACGTCTGGCATTAGACTTACGTCAACCAACGGTAGTGGAATATGGGCGCTTTAGTGTTGCCGAGAAGACCACTAAAGGACGAGAAATTCGGGAATTGGTGGAATCGGGAGCGTATATCGGTTGGGATGATCCCCGATTGGTAACGTTGCAAGCTTTACGAAGACGAGGGATTAGCAAAGAAGTCTTGATTGCCTTAATGCATCAAGTGGGATTGAAGAAAGCAGAAGTTATTTTTGAATTTCCGATGATTGCCGCGGTGAGTCGTAAGCTTATTGACGCAACGACTGAGCGATTTACCTTTGTTCCTGATCCTATTGAAATTACGGTGAGCGGAGCTCCTACTGGCCTGACTGAAATTGCGTTTCCTCTCCACCCTAATAAGCCTGAAACACGTACCGAGCGTATTACACCGGGAGTAGTATATCTTTCACAAAGTGATTGGGAACTGTACAAAGGAAAAGAAATTCGTCTCTTGCATGGATACAATCTTCGACTTCATGCAACAAAGAAAGAAGGAACCTATACTTCAACAGAGAATAAAGCAATACCTAAGGTGACCTGGGTATCTACCTTTGCTCTTCCTGCACGAGTGCTTATGGATGATGGTACCTGGGTGGAAGGTAAGGTCTTGGAAGATGTGGCAAGTTTGAAGCTTGGCACGGTGGTACAGTTTGAACGATTTGGGTTCTGTAAATTAGATAAAGTGGTTAAGAAAGGTACGGGGCATGTGTATGAATTTTGGTTTACCCACCCTTAATCTCGATGATAATCTTTATATAGCCCTTTGTCCTTGAAAAGATACGAAGAGGCCCATAAAGGATTATACTCTTCTTATATAACTATGAAAGGAGGTACACACCCTATGTCTTATACACACCGTGGATTAAGTGATGTGGTTACCACCGTTCTTATCATTTTATTGGTTGTCGTTGCCGTTGTGGCAATTGGTGCGTACGTTCGAACGACCGTTGAGCAATCTGGTAGAACTGTAGAACGTGAAGGAACGTGTTTGTCGAATGTGGTTTCGGTTAGTAGCTGTAGATATCTCAATAATGCTTATGGCGGAACGAACCTTACTCTGAATATAAACCGTGCAACTGACGACGTTGCAATCGCTTCCATATCCTCTTTGCAAGCAGTTATTAAAGGAACGAATGGTAATGTTCAAACAGCCGTCGTTCGTGGAACTCCTCCTGGAATGAATGGTGCGATTGTTACGGTTAGTGCTAACTCTTCAGTTACTGTCATGAACGTTAATGCATCAGAAGTTACATTGTTGACTGAATTCACTTTGAAGAATGGTAACAAAGTTACCTGCTCGAGCACATCTGTTCCTTGTTCAGTATAAATTAGTCTCGAATCAAGCACACATTTTTCTTTTTTTTGTTTGTGCTTTTTTCTTTTTTTCTCTTATTTTTTTTAAGAATCATTGTATAGGTAAAGAATGAAGAACTTATTTCTTCTCTTTCTTGAGTTCTTGTATGAGATGTACTTTTTCTTCTTCTATCTTTTTTTCTAATTCATCAAGACGTTTGAGTTCTTGTTGCATCTGTGCTTTGTGCGTGAGAGGATGTGCTTGACCTGTTTTTGTATCTGCGTGTTTTATTGCCTGATTTAATGCGGTACCGGGCATCTTTTTTACATAATCCATAATAGATGTCTTTTCCATTTTAAGAACGGTGCCGGTTTCATCATCGATGGTTGCTTTAAGAATACCCATCCCTGAAAGAACCGAATTTAATGTCCAGACTTTCTTTCCTTTAATTGTTTGTAAGATAAGGATGTTCTTTTTAATAGATTCAGAAATCATGCGATTTTTCATTTCTTCTTCTGCAATGCCTTTTAATGCAAAAAGATCAAGATGTGTGCGATGTTCTAATTGTTCGGGCACATCTGCTTTCATTAAAGGCAATAATTGCATATGAATGCCGTTATCTAAGGTAAATGCGGCCACTTTATGTTCCTTGGGAATATAATAATCCAATTGATGGACGTGTTTATTATTTTCATAATCTAATACAAAAAATCCTGCAACGAGATAACTGGTGGTATGCTCTTTTTGAAAGGCATTAAATTCAGGTGAAAGATGAAGACGTTCAATATACGGTGCGATATGCATGCTTAGATACGTTACGAGAGGTTTAAATAGTTTCTAGCTTCCTTTTTTCTATGTCTAAACGAGGATTAAGTGATGTTGTTACCACGGTGTTGATTATTTTGTTAGTGGTTGTTGCCGTTGTGGCAATTGGTGCGTATGTCGTGAATCTTGTGGGTTCAAGTGGGCGAACGGTGGAGCGTGAAGGAGTGTGCTTAGCGAGTACGGTGAAGGTTGATGGGTGTCGGTGGTTTAAGTCACTCGTTCTTGGTCAGACGAATCGTACGGTGGTAAGCATTACCAGTAGCACGGATTCTACCGTGACTGCTGTTTCACAACTCTCGTATCTCTTTACCTATGCAGATGGATCAAGTGAAACATTTACGAGTGTGAATAGCCTTCCCGGCATCGGGAAAGGATCGATTAGTCAAGAATTTGTAAACATGACTAAACAACCGTCCTCCGTTGCAGTGGGGGGACGATATACCCTTGCTAATGGGAAACTTGTGAGTTGTCCGGTCTTTACGCCCGCTTCGTGCGTGACTGAAGCTACTACCAATCCTTCCTATCTTGCGTTTTCTCCTTCTACGTTAAATATCGCGGGATCGATTGGGGGCGCTCCTACCCCTACTTCCCTTGCGAGTGGTGCCACCCCGGGTGCAGGAAGTACGGGTACTTCTTCGGGATCTGGGTCAACAGGGGGAACGGCACCCCCTCTTTCCGATGTCCCTATTGGGGGGTTATGTACTTCAAATAATGAATGTACTAGTAAGATGTGTAGTTCTGACTTAGAAGGTAGAAAGAGATGTAATAATGAAGCTTCTTGTAGTATTGGTGAAAAGAAAGGTACGGTTTTTACAGGCAATTTTGCTTGCGCTTCTGAGGATCAAAAAAGATTATGTGAGAGGGGTGTTTGGACAAGTTCTGTTTCATGTCAAAGATTATGCTCAAATGGTATTTGTGAAGAAGAAAGAAATTGGTTTATCTCAAACACCCTCTCTCTCAAAGGAGGAATAAATTATCCAATTTATTTTAATTTAAATAATGCTAATAGAAGTATTTCTAACATCTTGTTGAATTTTTCTAATGGGGATGCGATATTTACCTATAACCCTGCTAGTAATAACTGGCAGGGAGCTACTTTCCTTTTCGGAAGATGGAGTAATAACCTTGTTCTTGGACCTTCTGAAGGGATTCTAATTAAAAAAGCAGCCAATGGAACTCTTATATTGAATGGTTCTGCTTTGAATTCTGCTCCTTCTGTTCAACTCAACTCTGGATTTAATTTCGTTGGTATTGGACCTTGTGCTTCTAGCTATCGTGCTGCAAAGATCTTAGAAGAATTAAATACCTATTCTCCTAATTGCTCTTTTATTAGTCAAGCAAGTACACTTAGAGGGCCTGTTGAATATTGGTCAACAAATACGAGTTACTCTCAAGACGGATTAAAAAAAGATTTTAAAATTTATGAATATGAGCCTTTCTTTATCGGGTGTAATCAGAATACTTCTTTACTATGGCGACCTTCTGATTGTCGGATCAAACCAACCCCTTCGATATTGTAAAGAAAAGAGTCCAGTAGTAGTACATAGAGTCATTGGGGAGTTACTCGCATTTCTCATGCCTTTACTGTCCATCCTTAATTTGATTACATACTTTAGGGAATAGAAAAAGCAAAGAATCGCTCTTTATTTCTTATTTTCTAATTCATCCGTAAGTTGTTTCACAAAGTCTTTGAATTTCACACCGAATTCTGGTTTCTTTGCCCCGTGTGCACGTACCGCGAGTGTGTCTTTTTCTTCTTCTTTGTCCCCTATGACGAGCGTGTAAGGGATCTTCATGACTTCAGCATCTCGTACCTTTGCCTGGACCGTTTCATTACGCAAATCAATTTCTACTCTGAGAGCAGGAAGGGCTTCTTTCAATTCTTTTTGAAGCTTTTCTACTGCTTTATTGTTTTTATCGGTGAATGAAAGTACCTTTACTTGCACAGGAGCAAGCCAGAGTGGGAGGTTGCCATTAGTACTTTCAAGGAGAATTCCAATAAATCTTTCAAGAGATCCATAAATGACTCTATGTACTACTACTGGACTCTTTTCTTTACCATCTTTGTCTGTGTACGTAAGTCCGAATCGTTGTGGTAATTGGAAATCAAGTTGCATAGTGCCCATTTGCCATTCTCTTCCTAATGAATCTCGCATATGGATATCTATTTTTGGACCATAGAATGCACCATCTCCTTCTTTAATGGAAAAAGGTTTCCCTGATTTCTTAAGTATTGCTTTCAGTTCCTTTTCTGCATTATCCCATACTTTTTTATCACCCATAAATTGGGCAGGTCGGGTGCTCAAGTTGAATGAATAACTAAGGCCTGCTTTTTTGTAAAATGCATCACACACTTTGAAAATGTGTTCAAACTCTGAACCAATCATGTCTTCGGTAATAAAGTTATGTGAATCATCTTGTTGGAAGGAACGACAACGTAGAAGCCCATTCAATACGCCTGAGAGCTCATATCTATGTAATCTATCGGTGTCTGATAAACGTAAAGGCAAGTCTTTGTAACTTCGTTGCTGTGATTTGAATACAATCATAGCATTTGGACAGTTCATTGGTTTAAGGCAATAGGTTTCATTTTCATGCGTATGTGCGATGAACATGTTTTCTTTATAATGCTCCCAATGTCCCGAAATCAAATAGAGCTCTTTCTTATTCATCAATGGGCTTGCAATTTCTTGATATCCCCATTTTTCATGTTCTTGTCTCCAAAAGTCAACCAAGGTATTATATAACTTGAGTCCCTTTGGCAACCAGTAAGGCATTCCGGGAGCTGTTTCGTTAAACATAAACAAACCTAATTTCTGACCAAGAATACGATGATCATTTTCTTTTAACTTGGAAGTATCTAATTTCGTGGTATTAATAAGACGTAGAAGCGTTGCAGGATCTACTTGTTTCTCTTCAAGTCGTTGTAAGGGTGCTTTTGCTTCTCCTGTTTGTACCTTTGTTGTACGGAATTCTTTACTTAATTCGGAGAGAGGGTGGCCTTTACATTTTAATTCAAATTCTTTGTAATAGCCAAAGGGTGCTCGGCTTACTTTGAGGCCCGCTTTGGTGAGGATCGCTTCTGCATCAATAAGCATGTTTTGTGCTTCTGAGGGATTTGCTAAGTGAGAAGAAAGATGGGCATAGGGGTAGAGAACAATGTTTGTTGCCTTAACGTCTGTTGCTGTTTTTTGAATAGCTTCCACATATTGCTTAAGAGTGGTGGTATCATCTCCTTGTTCTACGGCCGTTAATACTACGAGGGGTTCTTTGATATCTTTCCCGGTAAGGTCTTTGAGATCAGGCAATGATTTGAGTGCTTTTTTGAGGGGTTTGAACTTGATGTAATCGCAATGCAGGGTAATGAGGCGCATTGTTCAGCATAGAAACAGGGCTATAAAAAGATGATTATCGATTTTTTAAACAATTATTTTTTGATCCTTCTACCCTTTTAAACAATATAACTTTGAATTTTTTATGCATGAAGAAGAGGTAGCATGATCGACGCTTATGTGAAAATAACTTAAAAAGAATCAGCTTGATAGAAAATGTAGATTACGGACAAAGGGGCTTGCGCACAAAAAAGCAATATTTATATAGTAGTAACTATTAAATAGTAACATATGAGTAAACAAAAAACAATGAAACTTGGGTGGGCAAGTGCTGTAGGAATAGCAACTACGCTGGCTCTTGGGTCAACCTGTCAATCGAGCCCAGATAACATCCCTGTTCGTGCACATGGAAAATCTCTTTTGGTTCCTATATATACATCTGAAGAAGTTCCCCGCAACTATTGTAGTAGATTTGTACGAAAAGCGGGAAATAAGTTATTTAGCGTTATTATTCCTGCTGAAGATGCATGGAATCTACGTTATGCTGGAATGAGTGAATTGCTATTAACTAATGTTGTTGTACAGGGAATTCCTGGTGATGTAATTACATTCTATAACCCCCGTAGTTTGTTTAATAATGGAACAGATAAAAAAGGAAAAACTCGAGAATATACCCATGTTGGGCTCTATTTAGGTACTAATGACTCGGGGAGACCATTAATAGCGGATAAATATGGAAAAACTACTCGCGTGTCTACTATTGAAGAATTAACTGCTCAGGGCTTAGAGTCAAAAACGCTTTTGCTTGCTCGAAAATTTAAGTGAGTGTGAATCTGCTCACCAGCTTCTTTGCTTGCTCACGTTTCTTCTGATGTTCTTTGAGGAAGGCATTAACTTTCTCGATAAGAATTGCTTTTAATTCTCCGGAAAGGAGCTTGCCTGCACGATAGTCCTTTTCGATTTTTGCTAATTTCTTGTCATCAGGCTCAAAAAGATATTTGAGATAGAGGAATGAGATGTCGACTGTGGGGTTTCCGCCCTGTTTCCGATGTTCTTCCAAGGTGTCTTTTCCTCCTGAAAATGCATATTTGTTAATTTTCTTTTTTACTTGTTCAGGAGTATCGGTAAGGAAAATAACATCATTTTCTGCTTCAGATGCAGACATTTTAGCGTTACCTGAAAGTCCAGGAAGAAATTGAGCGTGTATTGCTCCTGGTTTGATGAAACCAAGCGCATCAGCAACATCACGAAGAATACGCATATAGGGATCTTGGTCAATAGCAATCGGAACAAGTGTGCGTTGTGCTCCCTCTAAAAATTGAGGCATATAAATATGAGCTGATTGAACAGCAGGATAGAAAATAAATCCGATATTTGTATCTCCTTGAAAGCCAAAGGTTGCCTTTGCTGCTGAGAAGGTGGTTTTCTTTGCAATTAACGCTGCGTATTTGTATATCTTCGTATATTCAAAATCGCTAAATATTTTTGTTTTTGCAGGGTTAAATCCAAGAGCAAGCACATCAAGCATATTATCTTGAGCGAATGCGGCAACTTGTTCTTGTGTAAGTCCCTTTTTAACAAAAAACTTCTCATCATCGGAAAATGGAATATAGACCATGCATCCATATTTTTTTTGAAAATACTGTGCCACAATAAAGGGCACGAGATGACCAATATGCATTTTTTCTGAAGGCCCGCGTCCGGTTACAATAGACACTTTTTTTCCTTTTTCTGCATCTCCAATCCATTGAGGGAAATCACGATGAGAGAAATAAAGTCCTCTTCGAATGAACGGAGGGGCATCTTTTTGTTCAGCAAGTTGGGCAAGATCTAATGCTTGTGTTCCAAATTCTTTTATGAGTTTGTCATAATCAACAGCTCCTGAGACTTCCCATGGAGTAACGACGCTCTTTTTGTCCCCAGTCATCCCCTGTTTGGGTTTCTTTTCTATATAAATGTATTTCAAGCAAGATTTATATACGAGTAAAGCGAACTTAGAATATGTTCAGAAAAGAGGTTTTGGTGATAAGTATCTTAGTTAGTTTATTATTTGTGCCGGGCGTATTTGCTGCGGTAAGTATTAGTCAACCTACTTCCATGTATAACTTGGGAGATATTTTAAGTGTAACTGCGAGCGTGAGTAGAACGGATGCAGGAACTGATTATCTTTCAGTTTTCCTCGTTTGTGGAACTGAAGAAGCGACAGTGTATAAAACCCCTTTAACCTTACAAGCAGGGAAACAAACTGCTGTAGCAGTTACGTTTCCTTTAACCACTTCATTTATTGGAGGTTTGAAGAGTACCTGTGCATTACGTACTACCTATGGAGCTGATGAGGTATTTTCTTCTCCTTTTACGATTAGCACTGAACTAGTAATACAAGTTCCGGGAGCTTTGGGAGTACATGCTCCTGGTGCACGTGTTTTCTTGAATGGTACTGTTATGAAACGAACGGGACAACCAGCAAGTGGAACTTTGGATTATTCGAGTGAGGAATTAGGGATCACTGGAACAGCTCTGATTACACAAGGAACGTTTACTCTTTCTTTTGATTTACCAACTGATGTTCGTGCTCAAGCATATTTACTTTCTCTTGCTGCTTCTGAAGGTGAAGGATTGAATGCGGGTGCAACAAGCACTTCAGTACGTATGGGCCAGGCGTTACGTTCTTTAGAAATTGCGCTGAATGCTCCTTTACTCTATCCGAACACTAAACTTACCTATACTCCTCTTGCTTATGACCAAGCTGGAGAAGCTTATTACACAGCAGTTAGTATTGCAGTACATGATGCCAATGGAGCACGAATACATGGTGAAACACTTACTTCGGGAACTACTTCTTCCTATATACTTCCTTCTTCTGCTTCTCCGGGAACTTGGACGGTGAGTGCTGAAGCAAATGGTTCGAGAACAACCCGTCAGTTTTCTGTTGCGGCGGTAATGAATGCTTCGGTGGTATTAGGAAATGGAACCTTGACAATTGTGAATACGGGAAATGTACCGTATAATAAAACGGTTGATATCGCTATCGGAGAGATTAGTGAACCAAAATCAATTGGACTTGGAGTAGGAGAGGAAAAAACATTTGAATTGAATGCTCCTGATGGCGATTATATTGTAAGAGTACATGATGGTTCAGATATCTTTACTGGTCGTTCATTTTTAACCGGTAAGGCCATTTCGATTGATGATCCTGAAGATCAACGTCTTATTTCTCGTGTTTCAATGGCTTGGATTTTACTTATACTCTTATTGGGTGTTGCCGCTGCCTATTATTATAAAAAAATTGGCAAACCCGAATATTATAGTAGTTCTCCTTCTTCTTCCTATTCTACTCGTCCTGCAGGAAACTCCTTTACTTTCCCTGAAAAGAAATCACAAATGATTGATAAGGGTGAACGAAAAGCAATTCCTGTGGTGGTGCTTAAAGTTAAGAATCATCCTTCAGTGCAAGGACAGGTACGTACTGTGGTGCAACAAGCAATCCAAGAAGCACAGGCAAGTGGAGCAATAGTCCATGAACAAGGGCAAGGAATGTGGGTTGCATTCTTTACGCATGCTGAAGGGGAAGATGCAGTGATGATGCGCGCTGTTCAAGCTGCAGAACAGATACAAGGAACGTTAGATGAATATAATGTACAAGGGAAACCACAGGTAGAGTATGGTATTGGTATTAACTTTGGGGAATTAATTATTGAACAACATCCTTTCAAATATACTGCTCTGGGAGCTACGTTACCTGTTGCTAAGAAACTTGCAGACTATGCTTCTAAGATGGTTTTACTTTCTGATGAAGCGCATACCTTTATTGCATCTACTACTCGTTGTGAAAAAATCCATGATCGTAATGCCTGGAAATTGAAGTCAATCTCACGCCGAGATAGACATAATAATTTCATTAAGGGTTTTATGAAGCGTCAGGGTTTCCGTTCTTAAGGAAACCACTGAGACTTCTTTCCTAGAAAGAGGGCAATTTTACTAACGTCGTATCATCAAGATAGTATCCTTCGTGTCCAATACTTCCTGGAAATTCTTTGGTGAGGTATGCTTTCGTTTCCTTCGTATAGTCGTTTTCATGTGCAATCAGCAAGGCATGTGCTTTCAAACAGGCAGGGCAACAGGTATGAAGCGCTGTTTGTGAGAATACGCACGCGTTCCGTTTGGTAAAAGCGAGTATCTCCTGCACAAAATCCTCTGTAAGCGTTATTCCTTTTCGCTGAGCAGCCAATTGCACACTAATGAGTTTAGCATGCAAGGCAGTGGCCGGTATTGTTCCAGGATGTTGGGTAGCTTGTTGAAGTTTCATGAGAAATAATGAACCTGCACTCAAACCGGATTCGAGTCCGATTAGTTGCAGGATACGCGGGTAAAGAGGACTGTATAGACCGCAGCGTAGCTGATTGACATCATGCATTTAGAATGTTGGGTCTGTCCTCTTTGCATACGATAGTGATGGAGCACTTGTTTATATATGTTGTGGAAGGCTCTCTTCAAACTCTCGCGCTTTCCATAACCCTTATAAATTATCCTTTCTCACTCGAGATATGAAAGGGATGAAGATACGTTCACACGAAGGGGGAGAAACCCAACGGTATATGCAACAAGTATTCATGTGGATGTTCTTAGGAATGTTGATAAGTGCAGTTGCAGCATTCGTGGTGGCAACTAATGAAACGCTTGCTTCTCTTATTTTAGGTACCTGGTTGTTTTATGCGTTGATTATTCTTGAATTGGTGTTAGTGTTTGTCCTTGTTTTGGCAGTTAAACGAGTTTCAGCATTGACTGCAACGTTCTTGTTCTTAGGGTATGCATTATTGACTGGATTGACCTTATCCGTGATACTCCTTGTGTACTCTATTGGTTCTATTTTCCTAACCTTTGTGGTATCTGCTGCGATTTTCGGAGGTATGGCATTCTATGGTTGGGTAACAAAGGCTGATTTATCTCGCATTGGCATTATCATGTTCTTTGGTCTTATTGGCATTATTATTGCAGCATTGATTAATTTGTTCTTGCAAAATAGCATGCTTGATCTCATTATTAGTGTTATTGGAGTGTTAGTCTTCACGGGGCTCACGGCATATGATATTCAGAAGATTAAACAACTGAATATCTTGGGCAATGAAGGAACGGATGAAGATCGCAAGGAAGCAATCATGGGTGCTTTGACGCTCTATCTTGACTTCATTAACCTCTTCTTGAGCTTACTTAGGTTAATGGGTAAGAAGCATAAGTAATTCTTTAATCGCAGTACTAAACTCATAACTTCCGCATACTTGTGTGTTGGTGAGAGGGAGTGTGGAAAGTAGTTCTTTTGTTATTCTACCCTGCTTGTATGCGGGATGACGTTCTTGGGTAAGTGTGATGATGACTTCTTTGAATGCTTGCCTAAGTTCTTGTTCATAGATAATGTCTTCGGCTTTTTTGAGAGACCAGAGGAGAGTACTTTGTTTTGTTAGCTCTGGATGCGTACGTGCATACGCAAGAAAGGGAGCGATGCCAATGCCAGAGGCAATGAAGGTGCCAGGAGTTGTTGCTCGATGAGTACCGAACAATCCGCGTATGCACAATTCTTGGCCTGGTTGGGCTCGTATGAAGTCATGCGTGACGCTTTCAGAGCTTGGTGACCGTTTGATGAGGAATGCGAGGTATTCATCTTGATTGGTTGAGATAAACGTGAATGCCCGTGCCTTTGTGGGCTCGTGGTCTGAAAATCCAAGCAAACAGGAATGTCCAGGTATAAACAAGAATCCTCTTGGCTTGGTAGTGATAAGGAGAAACGTGTTCTGATTAACGGGTGTGCAAGCGAGTACTGAGAGTGAAATGTTCATAGGAACATACAAGAGAGCAGATTTATATACTTCTTCTCACTTGGTAGGACACGTGCTTTATTTTGAAAAAATATCTTTCGCTGGCCAGGCATGTGTTTTTTCAGTTATATTCTAACTCTATGTTTATTTTTATGTTTATGATATTCATCAAATTAGGCAAAGTAGTATGAGAGGGGAGACCGGTACCGTTATTTTTCTTAAATACGGCAGATGATTTTCTCTCCCTTCTTGCGGGCGGTTATGCCATTTTAGTACTAGCGTAAACTTTAAAGCACCTTCTTAGAGTTTAGTTGATATGACTTGTCCTTTTTTAGAATACCGTTTTGTACTGGAGCAAAATCTTCCGTTTTGTCGAGCACAACAACCAGGTAAGGAAGTTCCCGCTGATGCTCTTTCGTTTATTTGCTGTACTGGGCGATATCGTATTTGTAAGTATTATGATGAGGAGATTATTGATGTTTCTGATCAAGCACCATCTTCTCTATCTCCTTCGCCAGCATTCTTACAAATTAGCCCTAGTTAAGCTTTAAAAACCATTTTTCACTTTTCAAATTCCCATGGCTGATGTATGGCATGATATCCCTATCGGAGTGAAAGCTCCCTTAATTGTGAATGCAATTATTGAAATTCCGAAAGACTCTAAGCTCAAATATGAGTATGATAAAGAAACAGGTTTGTTGAAACTTGATCGGTTTTTGTTTTCTGCTGTGCACTATCCCGGAGATTATGGTTTTGTTCCCCAAACATTGTGGGAAGATGGAGACCCGTTAGATATTATCATTTTGACTACTCGTTCCATTACGTATCCTTTGACCCTTGCTGAAGTACGCGTTATTGGAGTAGCGCGTATGGTTGATAATGGAGAGAAAGATGATAAGATTATCGCGGTGTATAATGCTGATCCGCGCTATGCCGAATACACCGACCTTACGGATATCCCTAAACATTATTTAGAAGAACTGAAACACTTCTTTGAAAGTTATAAGCAATTGGAAGGAAAACAATGTCAGATTATGGAATTCTTGCCCCGAGGTGCTGCCTTAAAAGATGTGGAACTTGCACAGGCATCATACAGGAAGAAATATGGGAAGAAAAAGTAAGTGCTTAACAGTAGTTTTATAAGGGATTTTTATCCCTTACTTGGTATGGAGTCAATTCATATCCTCTTGTACTATCGGTATGTGCAGATAGAGGATCCTATGCGATTTTGTAAGGAACATCTTGCTTTGTGTAACCACCTTGGATTACGTGGACGTATTTTAGTTGCTAAGGAAGGAATGAATGGTTCAGTTAGTGGAACAAAAGAACAAGTTGCAGCGTATAAACAGGCTGTGCATGCTGATGCTCGTTTTGCAGGGATGCCTTTTAAGGAAGATATTGGAGTAAGTCATCCGTTTAAGAAAATGGTGGTGAAAGTAAAGCCTGTTATTTTGAATATGGGGGCAGACGTTACTTTAGAAAACACCGGCACTCATCTGAAACCGGACGAATTTTTACACTTATACGAAACAGATAAAGATATGGTGGTGGTTGATGCACGAAATGACTATGAATGGCGCGTAGGGAAATTCAAAAATGCTGTAACGCTGCCTATCAAAACATTTAGAGACTTTCCAAAAGTTGCTTTACAAGAGCTTGCACCGTATAAGAACAAGAAAATTGTGATGTATTGTACGGGGGGAATACGATGCGAAAAAGCAAGCGCTTATTTGAAAGAAAACGGTTTCCAGGATGTAAGCCAGATTGATGGAGGAATCCTTACCTTTGGTAAACAATATCCAGATACAATCTGGGAAGGGACCTGTTTCGTATTTGATCGGAGAATGGTTTCTAACATTAATACGGAACATACGCCTTTAACCGTGTGTGAGATTTGTACAAGACCGTGTGATTTATATCGTAATTGTAGCCATAGCACGTGTGATGCGTACTGTGTTGTGTGTATTGATTGTGAACAATCGCATGGCGGATGTTGCAGTAAAGCTTGTTTTGTTGAAATGCAGACGAAAGCTATGCGCAATTCTATTTTTTAGCCTGAATCATGCCCCAAGGGGTTGCTCCTGGAAGACGATGTTTACGTGCAATAATTAACAAATAGAGCGCAAAGATTATTGTTGTTGCTGTTGCAATCATCTTATATGCAAGCCACGCTTCTTGTGAAAATTTAGTACCGATTAAATAGTTAGAAAGCCCAAGCACTCCAAACATAGTTGCCCAGAGTAAAGAGACTATTACCCACCCTTGCTTAGAAATGTGAAAGAGATTTTTAAACATCTCGCGTAATATAAGCTTATCTGCAATTAATCCAACTAAAATAGCTAGGGCCATGGCCCCATTGTACCACGTATCTTTGTTAATAATATATTTTGGATTATCAGTTATAAGGGTAATCATGCCAGGGATAACAATTGTTAGTGCTGCAAGTAAAGGGAAAAAAGCAATACGTTGCTGTTTAGTCCATGAAACAAAGAGTGCAAGCAAGGTCGTGCTTACTAAAACAGCGGTTGCTGGAATGAATTTAAGCCAGACAGACACGATAAAAAATACTAAAAGTGGTCCAAATTCAATTAAAAATGCTTGCCAGGGTTTTAGTATTTTCATTTATGAGATAGAGTTTTGATTAAATTAAAGATTTGCAAAATAAAACGTTTCTTCTTTTTTAGCAAGAAAACCCTCCTCCATTAATTGAGCAAGTATTTTTTCTACCCTTATATCTTTTACTTTTTCTTTAATTTTTTGTAGAGAGATACTTTTCTCAAGAGTGAGCACCTTAAGGACTTTTCCGCGCACTTGCCGTTCAGAACCTTCGAATTTCGATTGTTTGGTGTATTGTGTGCTCTTTCTGCTTGGATTGATAACTTGTTTCTTGAGAACTGTGCCATAGTCCATAATGGCAGAATACCATTTGCGTGCATTTGTTTTGTCGAGCGCTTGTTCTACTAATGGAAGAATCTCCTTGTCATGTACTTCTTCTTTCCCTTTGAAAAAGAAATGAATGAAGACAGAACGGACATTGGTTTCAATGAAGATAACGGGTTTGTTGAATGCAAATGCTGAGATGGAGGCAGCAGTTGCGGGACCAATCCCAGGGAGTGCATCTAGAGCTTTGAGTGTATCCGGAATAGTGCCTTGATGAAGAGTGATAATTTCTCGTGCTGCTTTGCGAAGATTAAGTGCACGGCGATTGTACCCTAACCCTGACCAGATTTGTAGCAGTTGCACAGTGGGTGCTTGTGCAAGATCTTTGAGCGTAGGGAAGGCACGTATAAATTCAGTGTACTTCTCAATCACGCGAGGTACTTGGGTCTGTTGGAGCATAATTTCTGATACCAAAACGCCGTACGGAGAAGGATTGCTTCGCCAGGGGAGCACCCGTGCTTGTTTGTCATAAAAAGCATAGAGGAAAGGAGTTAGTTCTGATATTTTCACCACTTTATTACAACGTACAGATTTATAAGAGTTCGGATGGTTCTTGAAAGGATGAAATCAATCTATCTTGACAATGCTGCTACAACACCGGTGCGAAAAGAAGTAGCAAACGTTATGACTGACGTGATGAGCAAGCACTTTGGAAATCCAAGTTCTCCTCATGCGTTAGGAGACGAAGCTCTTGAGCTAATTACTCGAGCACGGAAGAGGATTGCTTCGTTGATGCATGCGAAACCAGAAGAAATAGTATTTACATCTGGAGCAACTGAAGCAAATGCGCTTGCGTTATTTGGGTTGGCTGGTGTCTACGGGACGAAGAAACGAATTGTTATATCTGCATTTGAGCATAGTTCTATTCGTGAAGTGTGTGCGATGTTGCAAGGAGGGGGGTATGAGATTGTGGAACTACCCGTTACCCAAGAAGGACTTCTAGATATAAAGGCACTAGAACAAGCACTTACGCCTAGTACATTGGCCGTTTCTCTTATCCATGGCCATAATGAACTTGGAACGATACAAGATATTAAAGCGATTGCTTCTCTTTGCAAACAAAAGAACATCTTTTTTCATACTGATGCGGTACAAAGTTATGGGAAAGTGCCGATTGATGTGCGCTGGGGCATTGCTTTATTGTCGGTTTCGGCACATAAGCTCGGGGGACCAAAAGGAATCGGTTGTTTGTATGTCCGAGAAGGAATTCACTTGAAGCCTTTATTGCCCGGAAGCCAGGAACGAGGAAGACGAGGGGGAACTGAAAACGTGCCAGGGATTGTTGGATTTGAAAAAGCAGTTGCACTTGCTCAGAAGAATGACTGGGGCACGATTGAGAAACTACGAACCTGGTTTGAAAAAGAATTAGAGGGGCTTGGAGGAGTGATTACCTGCAAGCAGAGTCCTCGCTTACCCGGGCATGTGCATGTTTCATTTCCAGAACAAGATGCCGAACAATTAGTAATTGCTCTTTCTGAACAGGGCATCTATTGTTCTGCTCGTTCTGCATGCTTGACAAAACAACATACGGAACATAAAGTACTGGATGCGATTGGAATGCCCCAGAAACTCCAGAAAGGAAGCGTGCGGTTTGTGTTGGGTGCTGAGACGAGTAAGAAAGAGTTGAAAGTAGTGGTGAGCGTACTTACTCGGTTGTTAAGCTAGGTTTACTTAATTTTTTTGTAGATAACAAAATAACCAAAGTTTTTTCAAGCGCATTACTAATTGCTTTTAGATGATTATTATTTGCAACCGTTGCGTAAAAATATATCTTTGAGCAAGCTTGTTGCTTGCTAATATAGCAATAAAAAGTGCTTTTTAAGCAAGCTCAATATCTTCTTCATTGAAAGGGGCATAACAAAGAACGTTCCCTGCTTTGTCGTTGAGCAACACGTGATATTGGCCGTTTGGTAAGAGAATGTTAATTGTTCCCTTCATGCCTTTCTGCAGTGGTTGCTCATCAGCATACCATTCAATTCGATCAGGATCGGGCAAACGTATTATTTTTACCGCTTGATGGCGTTTGAATTTTGTTTGCATAGTGTTTATTGATATATCCTTCCTCGTTTATCAAAGACTTGAACTACAAGAACCTTCCGATGATGATCTATATCTATTAACGCTCGGTAGTCACCTATGCGAATTTTATGATGATCTCCCTCGTAATGCTCGAGGTATCTCATAGGATTTACTTCGATTTCTTTAAACTTCTTTCTTATTCGGTTTTGTATATCTTGTGGAAGATTTTTAAAGAACTTAGTAGCAGTTGAAGAAAATTGTACTTCGTACATACGAAATTATAAATCCTTTAATGAAGTACGCAAAGAAGGCGCTTCTTTACGAGCTTCTGCAAGCGCTTTTTCTGCCCAAGGCGTTAACTTACCTTCATTCGCTAAGACATTGCTAATTACCGCTAATTGATTTTGTACTTTCATAAGGTCATTATGTACTGTTTCAATGGATACGCTCATCCGATTTATTCTCTCTTTGAGTTAAAATAGTTTATGGTTCTCAAAAAAGCATAGTGCCACTCAAAAAAGAAGACATAAAAAATAATTTCATTTATCGTCGGAAATTATATTTTAAGAAGAAGGTTTAAATAGAGAAATGATGGTTGACATTGTATAAACAAGAGGTTGTGGTATCTGGAGACGGAAAACACAATAGCTTGTGGTGAACTATGCGATGCCCCTACTGTAAACACGATGAGACCAAAGTGGTCGATAAACGTGATGTGGAAGGTAAAGCAAAACGTCGCCGTGAGTGTTTGAAGTGTGAAAAACGCTTTAACACCCAAGAACTCCTGGAGGAGATTGACTTGACGGTTGTTAAAAAAGATGGCCGACGAGAAGATTTTGATCAGGATAAACTAAAAAGAGGGATCGTGATTGCCTGTCAGAAACGGCCGGTAAGCACAGAAACCATTGAACGAATGATAGCAACCATCCAAGACAAACTACGAAAAGAAGGCAAAGAGGTACAGAGCCAGATAGTGGGCTCGTTTGTGTCTAAAGAATTAAAGAAAGTTGATGATGTGGCCTATATCCGATTTGCCTCCGTTTATAAGGACTTTAGTGACGCTGCTGACTTTAAGCGGGAGTTGCAACAATTATGACTCCTGAACGTATGCAACAACTTACGTTAGGGAAGTTTGCTCCTGAGCGAGTGTTGACCAGTGAAGGGAAAAACCCGTTCCATTTTGATATTTTTGGCAATCCAATCAATTGGATGAGTGATGATGTCAAATTAACAGATGATATGGGTAAGGTCGTGTTTACGCAGCCTGGAGTGAAACGTCCTGATTTTTGGAGTGCGCTGGCAATTAAAGTAGTGGCGAATAAATATTTCTGGGGGGATATGCTTAAAGGAGAGCGAGAAAGTAGTGTTGAACAGTTAATTGGACGTGTTGCACGATTTATCCGTCGACAAGCCATTAAACAAGGGTATTTCAATGAAACGCAAGCACAAGTATTACATGATGAAATTATTGCTATTTGTTTGAATCAACTTGCTGTCTTTAACTCTCCTGTCTGGTTTAATGTAGGAGTACAAGAATATCATCCGGGTGCGGGAGGAGTAAGTGCCTGGAAATGGGATGCTCAGAGCGATACGATTGTTCCTGCTCTCAAAACTGATGATCGCCCTCAATGTTCTGCCTGTTTCATCCAGAGTATTCAAGACACCATGGAATCAATCATGGAAGTACAAGTTGCAGAATCGAATTTGTTTAAGGCAGGTTCAGGTACTGGAACTAATCGTTCTCCTTTGCGTAGTAGTCGAGAAAAAGTAACGGGTGGAGGAAAAGCTTCTGGTCCTTTATCGTTCATGAAAGGTTATGATGCCTATGCGGGAGTCATTAAGTCAGGTGGAAAGACTCGTCGTGCTGCGAAAATGGAAATTTTGAATGTTGACCATCCTGATATTATGGACTTTATCCTTGCGAAACAAACTGAAGAGAAAAAAGCCTGGGCATTGATTGAACAAGGCTATTCAGGAGGCATGAATGGAGATGCATATGGAAGTGTCCTCTTCCAAAACTCAAACATGTCTGTGCGTGTGAATGATGAATTTATGGTTGCTGCTCAACAAGGAGGAGAATGGTGGACTAAAATGGTAAAAACAGGTGAACCTTGTGAGAAACATCCCGCAAAAGAGATCATGGCGAAAATTGCAGAGGGAACCTGGCTCTGTGGAGACCCCGGTATGCAATATGATACCACGATTAACAAATGGCACACCTGTAAAAACACTTCTCGTATTAATGCAAGTAATCCTTGTTCGGAATATATGTTCGTGGACGATAGTGCTTGTAATCTTGCAAGTATCAATTTAATGAAATTCCGAAAAGAAGATGGAACGTTCGATGTTGCACGGTACAAACAGGTTGTGAAAGTATTGGCTATCTGTATGGATCTCTTGGTTGATGGAAGTAGTTATCCAACCTCTAAGATTTGTCGTAATAGCCGCGATTACCGCCCTCTCGGTATTGGTTATGCTAATTTGGGTGCTTTGCTGATGAGCTGGGGCTTGCCTTATGATTCTGATGAAGGACGAGCAGTTGCTGCGGCAATTACCGCTATTATGTGTGGAGAAGCATATTTGATTTCATCTGAACTTGCTTCATTGGTTGGTCCGTTCCCTGGATTCCAGAAAAATAAGGAACCGATGCTCGAAGTAATGAAAATGCATCGTGATGCAGTAAAAAGTATTGATGTGGCAAAAATGCCTGTCTTCCTTCGTGATTTAACGAATCATGCCTGGGATAGCTGGAGTGATGCTGTTGAAATAGGTACGCACTTTGGATTCCGTAATGCACAAATGACGGTACTTGCTCCAACAGGAACCATTGCCTTTATGATGGACTGTGACACAACCGGTGTTGAACCAGATATAGCTTTGGTTAAGTACAAAGTCTTGAGCGGAGGGGGAATGTTAAAGATAGTGAATCGTTCAGTGCCTCTTGCCTTGCGTACCCTGGGCTATTCTGAAGATGCAATTACACGCATTATTAATTTTATTGATAAACAAGACACTATTGAAGGGGCCCCTGATTTACGAGCCGAACATCTTGCGGTATTTGATTGTGCCTTTAAACCTGCAAAGGGAACGCGTAGTATCCATTGGTCAGGACATGTAAAGATGATGGCTGGTGGACAACCATTTATTTCAGGAGCAATTAGTAAAACCGTTAATTTACCTGAAACATCTACCAGTGCAGATATTGCTGAAGCATATACCTTGTCTTGGCAACTTGGTTTGAAAGCAGTTGCTATTTATCGTGAAAATTCTAAGCGTTCTCAACCATTGAATACAAAGAAGACTGAAGGAGAAATGGTGAAGAAGGAAGCAGTTACCCAACCAGTACAAGTGGTTAAACTTGAGCGAAAGAAGATGCCTCAAACACGTCAAGCAATTACACACCGATTTGAAATTGCAGGACATGAAGGCTATATTACAATTGGACTTTATGACGACGGTAAACCAGGAGAATTATTCTTAACAATGCATAAAGTAGGAAGTACGGTGAATGGACTGGTTGATGCTTGGGCAACTTCCATTTCCTTGAACTTGCAATATGGTATTCCAGTTGAAGTATTATTCAATAAGTTCCGTCATCAAAAGTTCGAACCTGCAGGTTTTGTAAAGGGGGCAGCCATAGGAGAATTGGACAAGAATTATGTCCCCATTCGTACTGCCTCTTCCATTGTAGATTATATTTCTCAATTTATGTTAAGTCGCTTTGGTCCTGGTGCGGGAGGAATGCAAGTAAATGTTATTCCTGCCAAACCTGAAAGTGTGAAGCAAGCATCCCTTACTGAAGTCCTCGCTGATGAAACTTCATTAAGCGATGGTGCTCCTGCGAAAGTAGAAGAACAAGCTTCTCTCAAGACATTCGGCAATGAAGGCCTTGTCTGTCCGCAATGTGGAGGGCCTGCAAAACGCTTAGGTAATTGTGCAATGGTCTGTACTTCGTGCAAACAAACTACTAGATCGGGTTGTGGGGAATAATCTCTGAAGACTTTTTCACCTCGATAACTTCCTTTTTGACATAATCTTTAAATACTTCTTAAAATAAAAAAGAATATGAAGGTGTTTCTCGATAATCATAAGGACAAGATGCTTGCTGTATTCCGTATTGTTGTTGGCTTGTTGTTTATGGCTCATGGATCACAGAAGTTATTTGGTGATGTTTTTGATCCTACTAGTTTGATGGGTATTGGAGGACTAATTGAATTTGTAGGCGGTTTATTGATTGCTGTTGGTTTTTTCACCCATATTGTTTCATTTGTCTGTTCGGGTCAAATGTTTGTAGCTTACTTTATGTTCCATGCTGAGTATAATTTATTCAGTAGCCCTCTTGCGAATAAAGGAGAACTTGCGTTGTTATACGCTGTTGTATTCCTCTTACTTACCTTCAAAGGACCAGGAGCATGGTCTTTGGATACTTACTTAGCGAATCGCAGATAATTTTTAAGGTATTTTTTCTTTTACTAGTGGTACGAATTGTGTGCCCTGATGTTCGGTAATACGATACGAATGTTCGGTGCGATTGATTTGCACGAGTTTATCTCCGACTGGACCGAGAATAATGCCCCCTTCCGTAAGTTGCGGAAGAAATCGAAGTAAGGTTTCTACATTCTCTGCCCCTGCACTTAATAAAATTCTATCAAAAGGGGCTTGTTCGGGAAATCCTTTTTCTCCTGATTTGGCAAAAAGATGAATATTTTTGTACATCTCGAGTCGTTTCACAGTACTAAAAGCTACACGAGGATTTATTTCAAGGCCAAATAGTAGTGTAGAAGGATAGGCAGTAGCCAATAACGCCAGGACATATCCTGAACCTGCCCCAATTTCTACTATTTTTTGGTGTTCTTTCACTTCTAATAAGGTAAGCATTTGAGCAACGATAGAAACCGGAGGGAGGGTTAATCCATGTTCAATGGGTAATGCAGTGTCTTCATACACATAAAATCGTACCGTTTGAGGAACGAATAGTTCTCGATCAACGAGCGAGATGGCCTTAACTAAGGGGGAAGGGATACCTAACGTAACTAATTTTGCTAATAACTCTTGTTTGTTCATATATTACTAAGAGAGTAGGAGTATAACTAGATATCGAGGATAGTTTTGAGGATTGCATAATGTTTAAATAATACCAGAAGAAAAAGAGAGAGATGGGTGACGTTCCACACTTCTCGCAAAAAGAGTTTGAAGCTAAAACTGCTAAAGGTAATTGGATTATCGATTTCTGGGCTGAATGGTGTGGGCCTTGTAAAATTATTGGACCTGAAGTGGAAGCTGCCGCCAAGAAACTTGCCGGAAAGGTATCCGTTGGAAAAGTAAATGTGGATGAAGAGCAAGATTTAGCTCAGCAGTATGAAGTAATGAGTATTCCTACCTTATTATTCATAAAGAATGGGCAGGTGGTGGATAGAACGGTTGGGGCTTTAGAATCTGATGAGATTATAGAAAAAGCAGAAGAAGTGTTCTAGTTTTTTTCAGAGATTAAAAGAGTTTTTAAGGATAACTTGACTTATGCGTATATGAAATATAATAAATTGGTGCGAGATAAAGTACCTGAAATTATTTTGAAAAAAGAAGGTAAAATTCCCATTACCCATATTGCGGCATATGCAGAATACCACGTTAAATTAATGGAAAAATTACAGGAAGAAGTTGAGCAATTTGCAAAAACCGGGGCAGTTGAAGAATTAATTGATATTTTAGAACTGCTTGATGCAATTATGATTGAGAAAAAAATTTCAAAACGAGTGGTGCGTACAGCACAAGAATCGAAAGCGAAAGAACGAGGGAAATTTACTCGTCGTATTATCCTTGATGAAGCCTAATATCTCTTCAATTAAGCTTCTAACCAACCTTTAAATACCGTTTTCTTATTCATTAGTTACGGCCGCGTAGCTCAGCCCGGATAGAGTACAGGACTTTTAATCCTGGTGTCGTGGGTTCAAATCCCATCGCGGTCATTTTACACCTAATGTCTTTAAATCGTTCTACCAAAAAGGTTTAAAAAGCCACTTTTGCACTCCCCTATACTCCTCACTTTCGGTTGGGGACCACTATCCGCCCTTTCATATGCATACCCTACAACCAAAACACCTCAAATTGAAGCAAACCGACGTTAAAGAATTACTAGAACAATATAACATTTCTATTTCACAATTACCAAAGATTAAAAGCAATGACCCTGGTTTGCCTGAAGGTTGTCAACATGGTGAAGTTGTCAAGATTGAGCGCAAAGATGCGGAAGGAAAAATTAATGTATATTTCAGGGTGGTCGCATAATGGCTCTTGCGCAGGATATTCTCATCAAAAAGTATCTTGCGCAACACTCGTTAGTAGAATCGAATATTCTTTCTTTCAATGACTTTATTCAAAATAGAATGCAGACAATTATCCAAGAAGTAAATGCAAGCTTGGACAATGAAGAAATGGAGATTAAATTGGGCAAGATTCGTCTTGAAAAACCAAATATTATTGAATCAGATGGAAGTAGTAGCGTTATTACTCCTGCAATTGCTCGTTTGAGAAGCTTAACCTACTCTGCACCCTTATATGTAGAATTGACCGTTAAATTTGATGGTCAATTAGATACTGCAGAAGTAGAAGTGGGACGTATTCCAATTATGGTTCGCAGTTCATTCTGTACCACCTCCAAGATGGAAGGCTCCCAAATGGAACAGAATTACATGGATCGTTTGGACCCTGGAGGGTATTTCATCATTAACGGTAATGAACGAGTAATGGTAATGTCAGAAGACCTTGCCGCTAATCAACCATTCATTGAAGAAGGAAGACTTGGATTGACTGTTCGTTTGTTCTCTCAACGTGGTGCTTATCGTATTCCTTCGACAATTTCTGAAACAAATGAGGGAATTCTTGAACTGACCTTTAGTCGTTTGAAGAATGTTCCATTGATTGTTGTTTTGAAAGCATTGGGTATGACTAAGGAATCGGATATTGCCCAAGCAATTGGATATGAAAATGATTGTTTGATCGTTAATTTGTACGAATATGCGACCATTCAAGAATCTGAAGATGCTTTGTTACATCTTGCTGAAAAAGCAGGAGTACAGGGAACGAAGAAAGAAATCTTGGATAGAATGAAAAATAGAATTGATTCCTATTTACTTCCTCATATAGGAACTGAAAAACAAAGTAGAACTGAAAAAGCTTTGACTCTTTGTCGTCTTGTTAACCTCTACCTTCGTGCAAAAGAAAATCCAAACATGCGTACTGATAAAGACCATTACGGTAACAAGCGCGTTAAATTGTCTGGAGATTTGTTATCTGATTTATTCCGTGTTAATTTGAGCATTTTAGTTCGAGATATCCAATATTCTTTACAAAAAGTTGCAAAACGTAAGAAATTCTATTCTTTGAAGACCATTGCAAAGTCAACGTTATTCACTCATCGTATTGAAAGTGCGATTGCTACTGGTAGCTGGATTGGAGAACGTTCAGGAGTTACACAAAACATGGATAAAACAAATTATTTGGCAATGTTATCAGCATTACAAAGAGTTTCGAGTATGTTACCAGGAGAACAAGAAAACTTCATGGCTCGTACTTTGCATCCTACCCATTACGGTCGTTTCTGTCCTACTGAATCTCCTGAAGGAACTGAAATTGGTTTACGTAAAAATCTTGCATTACTCTCTCGTATTTCAACGGCAATTCATTTTGATGAAGCTGCTGTTTTGAAACACTTAATTTCTTTGGGATTGGTAAAACAAGGAGCAGGTAAGGGTGTCTTCTTTAATGGTCGTTTCGTTGGTTTTGTAGAAAATGCTGACCAATTTGTAAAAAAAGTCCGTCATGCGCGACGTTCAGGCGATTTCCCGAAGGATATGAGCGTACAATACAATCCTATTCTTGATCAAGTCTTTATTTCTACTGAAGTAGGAAGAGTCTTGCGTCCATTAGTTGTTGTTGAAAATGGTGCTTCAAAATTACAAGAAGATCATTTACAATTATTGGGTTCTGGTAAAATCCTTTGGTCTGATTTAGTGCGTGAAGGTATTTTAGAATATATTGACGCTGCTGAAGAAGAAAATGCACTTGTTGCTGCTAAGAATGATCAAATTACTTCTGAAAATACGCACTTAGAAATTCACCCGATTGATGTGTTTGGATTGATTACTAGCTTAGTACCTTTCGGTAACCATGACCAGTCTTCTCGTTTGAATAGAGGTAGTAAAACCTTGAAACAGAGTTTAGGCATTTACGCTGCAAACTACTTAGTACGTCTTGACACGGATGTATCTATCTTACATTATCCACAGAAGCCATTAGTACGTAGCTTCATTTATGATACCTTGGAAGTATACCCTGCTGGACAGAATATTGTTGTTGCGATTATGCCATTTGAAGGGTATAATATGGAAGACGCAGTTATCTTGAATAAATCAAGCGTTGATCGCGGTATGGGCCGAAGTACGTATTTCAGACCATACTCTGCAACTGAATTACATTATGCAGGAGGATTACGCGATGAAATTTGTGTTCCAGATAAAGATGTCGCAGGATATCGTCTTGAAAAGTCCTATCGATTTTTGGAAGATGATGGTATTGTATTCCCTGAAGCAAGTATGCATGAAGGAGAAGTATTGATTGGTCGTACTACCCCTCCAAAGTTCTTAAGTGAAGCAAAAGATTTGAGCATTCAAAGTAAAAAGGAAGCAAGTACTGCTATCCGTCAAGAAGAACAGGGAACTGTTGACGCTGTATTTATCACTGCCGACCAAGAAGGTAACAAGATTGCACAAGTACGTACACGTGATCTTCGTTTACCTGAACCAGGAGATAAATTCTCTACTCCTCACGGTCAGAAAGGAGTTGTTGGTTTAATTGCAGATGGAGAAGATATTCCTTTCACTGCACATGGTGTTCGTCCTGACTTATTGTTTAACCCTCACGGTATTCCAAGCCGTATGACGGTGGGGTATTTGATCGAATTACTTGCAGGAAAAGCAGGAGCAGTCTCTGGCAAGATCATGGATGGTACTTCTTTCTCTGGCCAAACGGTTGGACAACTCGAAGAACAATTACGAGAAATGGGCTTCCGCTTTGACGGTAAAGAAACTATGTACAATGGTATCACTGGTAAGAAAATGAATTGTAAAATCTATATCGGTAATATGTACTATCTCAAATTGAAGTATATGGTAAAGAATAAGATCCATGCTCGTGCATCAGGTAAAGTAGCGCTCTTGACTCGTCAGCCTATTGAAGGACGAGCACGTGGTGGAGCATTACGTCTTGGAGAAATGGAACAACAAGCACTTGCAGGTCATGGGGCCTCTTTATTATTGAAAGAACGTTATGACTCAGACCGAACTATTATACACATCTGTTCTGCATGTGGTAGTATGGCTTATGAAGATATGATTCGTAATAAGATTGCCTGTTCTATTTGTGGTGGTAGCGAAGCAGAACCTATTGAAATTTCGTATGCCTTCAAACTCTTGTATGATGAACTCCTTGGATTAGGAGTGCATACTGCATTTGAATTAAAAAACAAATTTGAACAATGAAAGAACACGGATTTAGAAAACAAGTAAGAAGCCTTCGCTTCAGTTTGCTTAGCCCTGACCAGATTAAGAGAATGAGTTCTGCGAAGATTGTTACTCCAGAATTATATGATATTGACGGTTTCCCTGTAGATGGAGGCTTAATGGATCTTCGCTTAGGAGCTATTGATCCAGGAGTACGTTGCAGAACCTGTGGTCAACGCTTCAAAGAATGTTTGGGACACCCTGGTTGTATTGAACTTGCTCGCCCTCTTCTTCATATTAAATATATTCCTTTAATGGAGTTGTGTTTACGTAGTTTCTGTTCTAAGTGTGGTAAACTTGCTTTGAGCGATGAAAAAGCTGCAGGTTTAAGCCCTTCTGCTCGTGCAAAGAAAGCACGTGATGCAAAGAAATGTCCTCATTGTCAAGAAATTCTTGAACGAGTAAAACTTGAAAAGCCAAGTACATTTATGATTGGTAAACGCCGTATGTCCCCTATTGAAGTACGTGAACGACTTGTTTTGATTAAAGATGAAGAATTAAAGAAAATCGGTATGAATGCGCGCACTTGCCGTCCTGAATGGGCAGTTCTTTCCCTCTTACTTGTTCCTTCAGTAACTACTCGTCCAAGTATTACTTTGGACACGGGAGAACGTAGTGAAGACGATTTGACACACAAACTTTCTGATATTATTCGTGCTAACCAACGATTATGGGAAAACTTGAATGCTGGAGCACCTGAAGTAATCATTGAAGACCTTTGGGACTTGTTACAATATCACGTTACCACGTTCTTTGATAATAACGTCACTCGTATTCCTCCTGCACGTCATCGTTCTGGACAACCATTGAAAACAATTACTGAACGTATTAAAGGTAAAGAAGGAAGAATCCGTTTGAACTTAGCAGGTAAACGTGTTAACTATTCTGCACGTACTGTCGTTTCGCCTGATCCATTTATTAAAATCAATGAAGTAGGTGTACCATTTGAAGTTGCACGTATTTTGACCGTTGCTGAATCAGTTACTTCAAATAATTTGGAATCTTTGAAAGAACTCATTAAGAAAGGAGAACAATACCCTGGTGCAAATTATGTTATTCGCCCAGATGGTAAGAAGAAACGCATTACTGAAGAATTGAAAGCGGAATTATGTACTGAAATTCAACCAGGCTATAAAGTTGAACGACATATACGCGATGGAGATATTGTTCTCTTTAATCGTCACCCTAGTTTGCACAAACAAAGCTTGATGGCTCATTATGTACGTGTCTTACCTCATCGCACATTTAGATTACACCCTGCTGTGGCCATGCCTTATAACGCGGACTATGACGGGGACGAAATGAACATTCACAGTCCTCAGACTGAAGAAGCACGTAGTGAAGCAGAAACATTGCTTAACGTAAATGCAAATATCATCTCTTCTAAGAACAATATGAACTTGGTTGGAACTATTGCTGATTCGGTTACAGGAGCATATGTCTTGAGTAAAGCTACCTTGACTAAGTCTGATGCTGATCAATTGTTATATGCTTCTGGTGTTACAACTGGAGTTAAGAATAAATCTTTGTCAGGTACTGAAGTTTTCAGCCATATTCTTCCTGCAAAATCAGGTATTACCCTTCCACAGACATTAACTGGTTCAAACTCATTTGGTTCTGAAGATGGAGCATTGGTCAAAGAAGTTGATAGAGACTTTGGACGAGATGTTGCTGTTGAAACGATTAATCGTGCATTCTTATTGGGCGCTTTGTATCTTGCTCGTTCAGGATATACCCTTTCATTACAAGATTTGAACGTAGATACTAAAGTAAAGCAAGAAACCGATGAAGTTGTTGCTCGTGCTGAAGAAAAGACAACTGAAATTATCAACAACTATCTTGATGGTACGCTTACCCTTCTTCCTGGTCGTACTGCTGAAGAATCTCGTGAAACTGCAATCTTGCAAATCTTGAACGAAGTTCGTACTGAAGCTGGTAAAATCGTTAAATCAAACTTCCCTGTGGATGGTAATGTGAATAAGATGATTACTCCTGGGGCAGCTGGAAGTATGTTGAATATTACTCAGATCGGTTGCTGCGTAGGGCAGCAGTCGCTCTGGAATAAGCGTATTAGCTTTGGTTACTTTGATAGAACACTTTCCTTCTTTAAACGAAAAGACTTGTCTCCTGCTGCACATGGATTCATTAAATCTTCTTTCTTTGAAGGATTGAAACCAAGTGAATTCTTCTTTGGAGCAATTACTGGTCGTGACTCGTTAATGGATACTGCATTACGTACGCCTAAATCTGGATACTTATATCGTCGATTAGTAAGCGCATTACAAGATTTGAAAGTTGAATATGATGGTACCGTTCGTGATGCTTCTGAACATATTGTCCAATTTATGTATGGAGATGATGGAAGAGACGTTTCACGCTTACACACGAAAGATAACAAAGTTGTTTCAGGAGAAGCAATTGGAGTTATCACTGCACAAAGCTTTGGAGAAGCTTCTACGCAGATGGTTTTGAGAACGTTCCACAACGCAGGAGTTGCGCAAATGCAGGTTACTTTGGGTCTTCCTCGTCTCGTAGAGATATTCGATGCTCGTAAACAACCAAGTACTCCTTTAATGGAAGTCTTCTTGGATAAAGAATATAATAATGAAAAAGAAGCAAAAGTAATTGCTGAAAAGATAAAAGAAGTTCGATTGAAAGAAATTGCTTCTCAGATTACTATTGACTTTGGTAATAAGAAAATTGAAATTGAATTAGATAGTAAAGCATTAAAGACTGTTCACCAAGGAGCACAGAAACTTGCAGACAAATTGACTGATAAAGGATTAAAGGTAAAAGCAACTGATTTGAAGATCAGTATTAACTTCGGAGATTCGGACTTCAAAGCAATGTATAAATTGAAAGAAAAGTTAAAGGACACGATTATCTCTGGAGTAAAAGGTATTACGCAAGTTGTTGTTGCAACTCGTGGTAAAGAATATGTTGTTTTGACTGCAGGCAGTAACTTACAAGATGTTCGTGAAATCAAGGGCGTTGATAAAGATCGAGTTACCAGTAACGATATTTATGACGTATCCAATGTATTGGGTATTGAAGCTGCTCGTGCAACTATTGTTGCTGAAATTTCGAAAGTCTTGGAATCACAGGGTCTTGACATTAACATCCGTCACTTAAAGTTGATTGCTGATGCTATGACTTCATCAGGTGTTGTTAAAGGAGTTACACGTATGGGTATTATCTCTGAAAAGGCAAGTATCCTTGCTCGTGCAACATTTGAAACACCAGATAAACAATTCGTGAATGCAACTATCCAAGGCAGTAAAGATGAATTGAAGTCAGTTATTGAAAATATCTTGTTGAATCAGCCTATTCCTGTTGGTACTGGTCTTCCTGGTTTAATGGTAAAAGTAACTGGCCCTTTAGCTGAACAAACTAAAGAAAAGGAAGCGTAATTCTGAAGCAATGGCAACACTCGATATGCAAACAATTCGTTATTTGAACTTGTTAGATAAAATAACGCATGTAAAGACAAGCAAATGTTTTACCTATAATAATACACTTATTTTTGCGGTGCCGAAAGCATTTGTAGCACAAGCAGTGGGAGATCATGCGTATAACATTAAGCGTATGCAAGAACAAATTGGAAAGCGCGTGCGTGTTATTGCACAAGCAGAAGGAGTTGAAGATGCAAATCGTTTTGTAAGTGATATTGTTTCCCCGACTGGTTTTAAAGGGATTGTTATTCATCAAAATGTTTTAACAGTGAACGCGGGCAATATGCAGAATAAAGCTTCATTGTTAGGACGCAATAAAATGCGTTTTGCTGAATTAGAGCTCATTGTTAAAGATACGTTTGGTTTTGAATTAAAGATTATTTAGGTTGATGAGCTCTTTTCCCTAGGATACGATATATAAACTGTTCTTTCTTCTTTCTTTTATGCATATTTGGTACGGAGTGAATGGAGAAGGGATGGGACATGCCATGCGTAGTGCAGAGAGTATACGTTGGTTGCGCTTACAAGGGCATACTGTTCAGGGATATGCTGGAGGGAAAGCGAGTGAATATCTTCGTTCAGTAACCCCTACCCTGAAAATTCCCTTTTTACAATGGGTTGTGCGCCAAGGAACTGTTTCCGCTTTACAGACAGGATTGTTTAACTTTGTACAAAGCCCCTTCCTTTTGTTTACCTTTGGACGATTGCTTTTCCGAGGAATAATACATCGTCCTCGTTTGATTATTACGGACTTTGAACCATTGACTGCTTGGACTGCCTTTGTACTCCGTATTCCTTTGATAAGCATTGATAACCAACATAGTATTACTGACGCAGATAGTTCCGCTTTACCTTCAGGGATGGGGAAATGGAGTTATCAATTATTTACACGGGTTATGATTCCCTTCCCTCGTCGCACACTTATCTATTCCTTCCTTTCGCTTAGAACTCTTACTCCTCGTGCAACTATTGTTGCTCCACTCGTTAAGACATCAGTAGTAAAGGCGCGAGTAACTCGAGAAACACATTTCTTAGTATATCTTAACAAAAGCGATGACTCACTTATTTCGCTCTTACATATCCTGCCTCGCTATTCATTTATTGTATATGGGCTTAATCGAGATGCACAATTACAAAATGTAACCTTGCGGTCATTTAATGATGCCTCCTTTATACGTGATTTTGCTTCGTGTAGGGGATTTATTTCAAATGGGGGAATGACTTCGTTAAGTGAAGCACTCTATCTGCATAAACCCGTTTTATGTATTCCTCTTGCTGGACATCATGAACAAGAAGCAAATGGACATTTTCTTGTCCAATCAGGAAAAGGAATGATGGGTAAAACACTTACCCCTCGACTGTTCCAGCAATTTCAACAATTTGTTAGAAACTATCGTGCACCAAAACACCACGAACAACTATCTGCTTGGAAACCTGTTTTACAGAAAACACTTACCGATCTTATTTCTTAAAGGGACTGAAATGTTGAGCGAGTTTGTAACAACCGTAAGTAATGAAATAAGCTGCAAAGACGTCAATAGAGTAATGTTCGTGCATCGCGAGCACGGTGGTTGCCATAAGCAATGAACCTGCTAAAAAGAACCAGCGTATCTTATGTTCCTTAAAAACAAGAAATGCAATGAAAGGAACGGCAGTATGACCTGAGAAGAATAGATCATTTTGAAATTCAAAGAAGCTGAATGCTCCAGGAAAACCATGAGACATGGCATCAAAAGGAGTTTTAAGATGCGTCAAAGAAATAAATGCGCTTCGTACAATCATCAGAAAACTAAATTGCCCAAGCATATGATGTACTTGATTTACCGCAAATAACGCAGGGTAGAGAATCATCAAAAAGATAATGCCGAGCCAGACATAGGTATAAATGAAGTTCCAATCATAGGGTCCGAAATTATCTAAAATAAAATCACTTGCAACTGCATCTCCTTTTTCGGTAACATAGACCCCTGCATTATAGGTAATGGCTGTAGAAACAAAGAGTAAAAAGATTGCAAATATGATTGCTTTATGATGTTGCTTAAGTTCTCTTCCCCATTGCGTGAGCCAGGCGTGTATCTCCTTCATATTCATACAACCCCTTACCTTCGCTGATATTTAAACACTATGGGCGGATAAGGTTTAAAAAGCATCTTTGCAAGGACTTCATACATGGGATTATTGAGTGGACGTAAATTTCGCAAAGATGCACGCAAATATAGATGGTCTCAAAAAACCTACAAATCGCGTGTTCTTGGATTGAAAGTAAAAGTTGACCCTTTGGAAGGAGCTAGCCAAGCGAAGGGGATCGTTATTAATAAATTCCAAAAAGAAGCACGACAGCCTAACTCTGCTATGAGAAAATGTTGCAAAGTACAATTAATCAAAAATGGTATCTCCGTTGGTTCATTTATTCCAGGTAATCTTGCACAAAAATTCGTTGATGAACACGATGAAGTAATCATTGAACGTATTGGTGGTCGTTCTGGCCGTCAGAAGGGAGATATTCCTGGTATTCGTTTCAAAGTAATTAAAGTCAATGAACAGCCATTACACTTATTGTGGAAAGGTAAGCTTGAGAAGGGTAGACGTTAAACATGATTGAGCAACAAGCAACATCTAGTTTGAAAGTATTTGATTTGTATGACGTGTCTACGATTGTCATCAAAGATCCTGCTATGAGAGCATACATGAACTTTGTTCCTCGTGTGCTCATTAAATCATATGGTCGAAGAAATACTGAATACATGGGCAATACGAAAGTTAATTTGATTGAACGACTTGCAAATCGTCTAGCTGTTCCTGGCCATCAAGGTAAGAAACATAAAATTATTACTTCCTGGAGCTCAGGCAAATATAATAAAAATATGAGGACAATTATGACTGTTCTTGCACTTATTGAACAACGCACTAAAAAAAACCCCGTACAAGTGCTTGCAAGTGCAATTGAAAATGGTTCTCCTCGTGATGAAATCACGGTTATTGAACAAGCTGGTGCGAGATATCCACAAGCTGTTGATTGTTCCCCTATTCGCCGTATTAATCTTGCTATTCGTTGGATTGTACAAGGAAGTTATGCAAAAGCATTCGGTAAGAAAAAGAAAATTGCTGAAACACTTGCTGATGAAATTATGAAAGCTTCTGAAGGAAACATGGAAAGTTATGCCATGTCCAAAAAGAACGAAGTTGAAAAACAAGCTGATTCAGCAAGATAATAGTCACTATGGCAGACAAAGAAACAAGTTTAGAGAAAATTAAGCGCTTAACAAGCGAACAAGTAACTATTCGTAATGTTGCAACATCTGCACACATTCACCATGGTAAAACTGCTTTTACAGATAATCTACTTGCTGCTGCAGGCATGATGGCGAGTAAAAATGCAGGAAGTTTGGAAGAAGGAATGACTACCTGGCAACATGCGGATGAACAAGAACGTTTGATGACGGTAGATGCTGCAAACGTAAGTATGGGTCACACGTATGAAGATAAGGATTATTTGATTAACTTAATTGACACACCTGGACACGTTGACTTTGGTGGAAACGTAACGCGTGCAATGCGTGCTATTGACGGTACGTTCGTATTGATTTGTGCAGTAGAAGGAATTATGCCCCAAACAGAAACAGTATTGAAACAAGCACTTCGCGAACGTGTAAAGCCAGTTTTGTTCATTAACAAAGTTGATCGTTTGATTAAGGAATTACAATTAACTCCTGAACAAATGCAAGAACGCTTCATGAAATTGATTCAAAGTTTCAATCACTTAATCATGCAAATCGCTGAACCGGAATATAAGGAAAAATGGCAAGTAAACGTTATGGATGGAAGCGTTGCATTTGGGTCTGCTAGAGAAAACTGGGCAATGAGTTTACCATTCATGAAAAAGAAAAAAATTAGTTTCAAAGATATTTATCGTATCTATGAAATGGATGAAGTTGCTCGTAAGGATTGGGTCTGGAAGAACGCAGCATTACATGAAGTTGTGTTAGATATGGCTATCAAACACTTGCCAAACCCTGTTGAAGCTCAAAAATACCGTATTTCCCGTATCTGGCGTGGAGACCTTGATTCCAAGTTTGGTCAAGATTTATTGAAGTGTGATAGAAATGGAGAAGTTGCATTCGTTATTACTAATATTGCTATTGACCGACGTTCAGGAAAAGAAGTTGCAGCTGGACGATTATATTCTGGTACTATTAAGAATGGTATGGAAGTATATGCTAACAACGCAAAGAAGAAATATCGCTTACAGCAAGTTCTGGTCTATAATGGTATTAAACCTGAACAACTAGAAGAAGTTCCTGCTGGAAATGTTCTTGCTCTTGTTGGTTTAAATTGTGATGTAGGCGATACCATTACTTTGTCTGAGCAAACGCCATTTGAAGAAATTAAACATATTTTCCAACCAGTTATTACTAAATCTATTGAAGTAACTAAATCACAAGATTTGCCAAAATTGATTGATGTTCTTCGCAAAGTAGGTAAAGAAGACCCAAGCTTAAAGATTGAAATTAATGAGGAAACTGGTGAAAATTTGATGTCTGGCATGGGTGAATTGCATTTGGAAATTATTGAAGGAAGAATCAAGACTGAAAAAGGACTTGATGTTAAAATGGGTGCCCCGATTGTTGTGTACCGTGAAAGTATTGGAAAAACTTCTCCTGAAATAGAAGTTCGTACACCTAACGGGCATAATGTCTTCTTCTTCAGTATGGAACCTTTGGAAGATAATGTCTATGCTGCTATTGAACGCGGGGAATTACCTGAAGGCCGTGTAAAGAAGAAAGCAGAAGACCTCTGGAAGAAATTATCTACGCTTGGTGTTTCAAATGATGAAGCTCGTCAATATCAGGAAATTTACAAAGGTAATGTCTTTGAAGAACGTACGCGTGGATTAGTATTGTTACCAGAAGTTATTGAATCGATTATTGATGGATGGAAACTGGTTATCGATGGAGGCCCTCTCGCGAAAGAACCTATGATGAAGTCTAAGATTATTTTACATGATGCAAAGTTACACGTTGACCATATGCATCGTGGACCTGCACAGATTTATCCAGCAGTACGTCAAGGTATGTTCGAATGTATGAAGAAAGGTGGTGCAGTCTTACTTGAACCAATTCAAACACACGTCATTGAAGCACCTGTTGATTTCATGGGGGTTGTTACAACCTTAATTGGTGGAAAGCGTGGTGTCTTATTGGATGTACAACAAGAAGGTATTGATACACAGATTAAAGCAAAGATCCCTGTATCCTCGATGATCGGATGGAGCTCAGACTTACGTTCTGCAACTGAAGGACGAGGTATCTCTTCCTTGCTTGATCAGGAATTCCAAAAGATGCCGGGCGAATTACAGCAAGGCGTTATTCGTGGCATTAGAGATCGTAAGGGTCTTGCTGAGAATCAGTAAATACTGATTTTTATTTTAAAAATAGTTTAAAATTTCCCCTCTTTTTATGAAAAATATAGTGAATAATATTAAATCAAATTTGTTGATATTTCTTTTTATCGACGGAACTATATACATAACGTGTTGTTTTTAATAGATATATTAGAGTGGCAGGAAAAGATTTAAATAGGCATTTTCACAGCACTTCATTACAATGGCAAAGACAAAACCAACATTAAACGTTGTATTCGTAGGTCACGTTGACCACGGTAAATCTACCACTATTGGTCGTTTGATGTTCGATTCTGGCGCAGTATCTCCTGAAGAAATGGAGAAGTTAAAAGCTGAAGCTCAAAAGCACGGTAAAGTTGGATTCGAATTCGCTTTCGTTATGGACAAATTCAAAGAAGAACGTGAACGTGGAGTTACTATCGACTTATCATACCAGAAATTATTGACTAATAAGTATGAAGTTACTATTATTGACGCTCCTGGACACAAAGACTTCGTTAAAAACATGATCACTGGAGCTTCTCAAGCAGACGTTGCATTCTTGACATTATCCGCTAAAGATGGCGTTCAACCTCAGACAAAAGAACATGTATGGCTTTTGAGAACAATGGGAGTATCCCAACTTGCTGTTAACATCAACAAGATGGACACTGTTGAATTCAAGGAAGATGCATACAAGAAAGTTATTGCTGAAGTTTCCCCTATCTTGAAACAAGCAGGATATAAACCTGAAGGAATCACCTTCTTGGCTATCTCTGGATTCAAGGGAGATAACGTTGTCAATAAATCTTCTAATATGCCTTGGTACAAGGGTCCAACTGTTAAAGAACAATTAGACTTATTCACCCAACCTGAAAAACCAACTGAATTGCCTCTTCGTATGCCTCTTCAAGATGTCTATGAAATCACCGGTATTGGTACTGTTCCAGTTGGTAAAATTGAAACTGGTGTTATGAAGATTGGTCAAAAAGTTATTATCTTGCCTGGTCGTTCTGGAAAAGGAATTGAAGGCGAAGTGAGAACTGTTGAAATGCACCATGAACAAATGCCACAAGGCGAAGCTGGCGATAACGTTGGTATCAACATCCGTGGTGTTGGTAAGAAAGACGTTGCTCGTGGCGACGTTGTATGTGATGCTGCTAAACCTGCTACTATTGCAGAAGAATTCGTTGCACAAGTTGCAGTTATTTCACACCCTACGGTCATTGCAAAGGGTTATACGCCTGTATTCCACGTTCACACTGCACAAGTGCCGTGCCAATTCATTGAATTGATTGAAAAGACTGGCCCTGATGGTGTAACTGCAAAGAACCCAGATTTCTTGAAGAATGGCGATGTTGCAAAAGTTAGAATCAAACCAATTGGTAACCTTGTCCTTGAAACACAAGCTGCTAACCCTCACATGGCTCGTTTCGCTATTCGTGATGCTGGAGCAACCGTTGCAGCTGGCGTTTGTATTGAAGTAAAAGCTAAGAAATTAGCATAAGTATTTATTTTCTTTTTATTGCGATATCTTTTTATAGGATTTTTTTGATGCCTTGCAACCATGGATGTGGCTACTCGAACATTTTTGAAAGAACTACTTGTTCCCGCATTACCAGGATTTACTGAACTGTATGCCTTTCGAGGGAAACGTGCGTTGCTTGATTGTGCTGTTTATTCTCTCGTCTCAGTAGTTGATCAGAAACGAGCACAAGCAAGCATTAAACAACCCCTACATCAAGCTTGGACGTTTGTGAGTGGTCTTAGCGCAGGAATGCTTACCGGATGGATTTCTATCGATATGAGTACTGCGGTAACCCATTATGCTTCTCTTGATCGATATGATGATGCGGCCCTTATTGGAGCATTCTGTATTGCAGGACGAGGAGCAATAGGGTGCGGAGCTCGTACATTAGAACACTATGTACGAAAAAATATGGGATAAATGAGTAGTATGATATCGTTATGTTCAACGCAATTTAGAACCTGCTTAATACCGCCCCTGCCCTTATAATTACTCTAAAATTAATCTCGCTTGCCCCTCCGCGTTCTCGCCCTGCTTGGTTTTGAGTCGTTGAACAGCGCTTTAACAGGAAATGCCTCAGCTCGGCATTTCCCCAAATTCAATTTCAGCTCTGAAAAAGTTACAATTGTTTCTTTAGATTCATGAACTCTTTAATTTTACCGAGCTTTTCATAGAGAGGAAGAATAGCTACTTGGGCTTTACGTTTTTCTTCAGGCGTAATGAATTCCAATGCAAGCAGTGATTCATATGCCTCTAAAGCGTGTTTACGCTTATCTCTCTTGAGAAATTCTTCTGCAGTAGTGAAATGCACTTTTTTATAGGCATCACGCAAGGTAGGTTTTTGGCGTTCGTTTGCTGAACCAAGCGCTTTTGTGAAAGAAACACGCGATTCGTCAAATGCTCCTCCCCTCACCAATAGTTCGGCGGATTTGAGGAAATCATTCATCTTCCCTTCAAAAGTGGCGTTAATTTCTGCTGCATTCCGTACTAATTTACCTGCTTCTAGGTGCATGTGACGCTGTTCATAAATCCCTGCAAGAGTAAGTAAGACATATTTACGCGTATCAAAATCTAATGTTTTCTTGAGACATTGCTGTAAGAAATCCATTTTGACATAATCCCCTACACTAGCAAGTTTTGCTTGAATATCTGCTCGTGAGAGTTCACCCGTTCCTCTTTGTTCCATGTCAAGTCATGCTTATTGAGCAGTATTTAAGGATTGTTGTTATTTTTGTAAAAACTATTCCTCATCAGATAATGCATCAAGGTCGTCAAAGATTTCTTCTTCAAAATCCTCAGGTTCTTCAGCAATCATGTTTTGAGGTACAATTGCTTCAGTACCCTCTTTTTTCACCATACTCTCTGCTTATTCCCCGTATATATAAACCTTACCGACGATAAAATCTTTCTTTTCTGGTCACATAATCTTTATATAGTTTGTACTGTCTCGTTGTTCGTTTCCTCATTCTGATTTCCAAAGCTTTAAAAGAGCACAGTTATGCGATAAGTATATGAAAAATCGTGGCAAACGTAATGTTGCTGAAGTAGCAGAGAGACGTATGCAGTCTCGACGCCAACTTCTTGCTGCTCTGGGTATTGGAGTCGGAGGAGTGGCAGCAGCATTCTTACTTCTTGGTACTGGAAGCGCATTACGCATGAATAAATCTGCTCCTTCCGCAGTTCCTTCTTCTGGAATGATTACCTTTGATAATGCAAGAAGTACTCATTCACTTCGACAACAATTTCTCGATCAACTTGTGAGTACGAATCAAATTCCCTATTGCACTGGAGTAGTGTATGACCATGATGGAAGTAAGATACAAGCATATTTTCAATCTGTAGGGGCTACTGAATTTATCGGAGGAAAAGCATCCGTTTTTCATAACGGAAACTATGATATTAAAACACCTGACGTACTTAATCGTGCAGGACAAGGACATGCTGTGCCTATTTTTGTAGGGAGGCAACCGTTTGAAGCAAATTCTTTTTCATATATGAATGCAGAAGATCTTCGACATATCATTGTTGCGCATGAAGGCCAGCATTGCCAACAACATGCAAAAGGATTGCCCTATCTTTCACCTAGCGAAACACTTGCTGGATTACAAGAAGGAAAGATTCACCCTATTTTTCTCTATCATATTGCAGAACATGATGCCTATCTCCATGATTTACCTCGTTTATTACGTGGAGAATTCAAAGCAAGTGAGTACCATATCAATGACGCCAAACAACGTTTTATTCAAAATGGCTTCAATTTAACCAGAGCAAGTCGAATTGCCCGACCGTTGGAATTACGCCTATTTCAGGGAGTAATGAGTGGTGTTCAAATGGAGCCCCTCTTACGGGATCTTTCAGTTCCCTCTTCTCATTACGAAGCAATGAAAAGGTTTAAATAGCAATTTGAGATTTAGATGGTAAGAACTCACGTTCATATTCACCGCCCTCTGGGCATCATTGGTACTCAGTACCGTAGAATTTGTTTGTTCTCCCTTTACGACGGGACAGCTGATAGGTCGTTTATTAGAAACTATGGCAAAAGTAAGTCCAGTATCCATTAAGTACATGATCCATGCAGCGTTCACCGCAGCTGGACCTCTTGAAAAACCAGACGTGATTGGGGCTATTTTTGGTCAAACAGAAGGATTATTGGGTGAAGCGCTTGAAATGCGTGATTTACAGAAAGAAGGTAAGATTGGACGTATTGAAGTTGATTTAGAGATTGTGGATGGTAAGAGCGTGGGTAGTTTACAAGTACCAAGTGCTTTAGACAAATCTGAAACTACGATTATTGCTGCAGCTTTAGAAACCATTGACCGCATTGGTCCAACTGAAGCACAGATTGTTGTTAATAAGATTGAAGATGTTCGTGGAAGTAAGCGTGATTTCATTATTGCACGTGCTAAAAAACTCTTAGAAGGACTTGATGGCTCTGGTGGAGAGATTGGTGAAATGAGTAAGACTTTGAAAGAAGAAAATCGTGTTGCAAAGATCCAAGAATATGGTGAAGAGAAATTACCTGCTGGAGATTTATCTGGAAACGAAATTATTGTATGTGAAGGACGTGCTGATGTGGTCAATCTTTTGAAGAATCGCGTGAACAATGTTATCGGTATGAATGGAACAAAATTACCTGCTGAAATTGCTCGTTTGGGTATGACAAAAGAAATCACTTTGTTCGTTGACGGTGACCGTGGAGGGAAATTAATTGCTCAAAACGTTATCAATAATGCAAAAATTGCATTCGTTGCAGTTGCTCCTGATGGAAAAGAAGTAGAAGAACTCCAAGGTAAAGAAATCTTACTGGCACTTCGTCGAAAAATAACGGTTAAAGAATATCTTGCACTTGATCGTAAGTTTGGTCGATTCTCAGGCCATCAAGATGCTGAATCAGCTCCTGAACCTGCTGCTCGTCCTGAACCTACTGTTGAAGGCAAAAAGGCCGTACGTGATGCATTTGAAAAGATTCGTGACTCCAAATCTGCTGTTTTGTTAGATGGAAATGGCTCAGTTATCAAACAAGTGGGTGCTCGTGAAGTTGGTAAAGCTGTTGCATATAGCAAACAACCTATTTTTGCTGTGGCAATTGATGGTCAGGCAACTAGCGCGGTTATCAAAACCTGTGATGAATTTGGTGTTCAATTCTGTGGAGCAACCACTTTTGGTAGCGTCGAAGATACTGCTGTTAAATTAGTTAGTTTGTAATTATTTTCTATAAGCTTTATATAGGATTACTTCTTTTATTGTTGATGGTGGTGACACAGGGTGTACGGTATGTGAATCGTTCCCCTTGGCTTCATCAACTTCGTTCTATTCGCCGAGTACGAACAAAATTACGCTCGCATGCTCGTGCTAAAACAGTGATCATTGGAGGAGGAATTGCTGGTGTGATGACTGCTTATTTCTTATTACGTGATACACGAACCAATGTTACGTTAATAGAAGCAACAAAAATTGCACATGGGGCTACAGGGCATAATGCAGGACAGATTGTGAGTTATTTTGAACGTTCTTTCTCAGACATTGTGCAAGAATATGGCCTTACTCTTGCTGCTCGAGGTCAAGAAGAGATTATCAGTGCCTGGAAGTTACTTAAATCAATCTATGCAGATGTCCCCCTCACTGCAGAATTTTCTCATTTTATAGGTTATGCAGGATGTAGCACTTTAGCACAAGTAGTGAGTCACCTTGAAAATAAACGTCTTCGTGCACTTGCTAAACTTCGTCTTGAGGAAGTATACCTTTCTGACCGTGCTCCTTTTTTGAAACAAATTCCTGGCAAATATAAGCAGTTATACACGGTGGTTCCTCATGAAAAAATTACTCAGCTTCTTGAAACACGAGATACGTATTATGCCGCTTTTGCCTCTAAAAAAGGTTGTTTAAATGGTGCACTCTTTACTGAAGAATTAGTGGGGTATTTACTCACTACCTATCCTCGTCGTTTTACATTGTACGAGCATACACCGATTAAAGCACTTGCTTTGGGAACACACCCTGTTCTTACCACCAAACAGAACAAAAAAATTACTGCACAACGCGTGGTACTCTGCACGAATGGATTTGAACAATTTACCATTACCGATTCAGAAGGTTCTGCAATTAATACCTTATTTCATGATTATATACGAGGAGTAGTCGGTTATATGGCAGGATATATTGACCAAACCCCAAAAAAACCTTTTGCAGTCAGTTACTTTTCTCCCTTATTTACTAAACGTGAAGATCCTTACTTCTATGTAACGCGCCGTGCGTTTGAATTAACAAAGAAACGAACGGATACGCTTGTTTGTATTGGAGGACCTGAAGTCTTTTTAGATGATCATACCGCTTACAAACGACATCGCCCTTATTTTGTGAAGCGAGAGAAAGAAATTGATTCTTTTGTAACTAAAACACTTGCGTTTGCACCCCTTCATCCCTTGTATCGTTTTCATTGGCATGGCCTTATGGGCTATACGCGTAATGGTTTACGAGCTATTGGTGCTCATCCTCGTCATCCTTCTTTCTTTTTAAACTTAGGATGTAATGGGGTAGGTATTTTGCCAAGCATTTATGGAGGGTATCGGATTGCACGACTTATTGCGGGCATAAAGCTCCCTCCTTCTATTTTTGATGTGAAGTTGTAAGAGTGTTTAGTATTTGTTTTCTCTTCTTGCTCTGTTACTCCCCTCTTCAGATAACATAGCTTTATAGAGGGGAAGCTCCTGAGAAAACTATCATGAAGCGTATTCTTTCTTTGGGTGTGCTTGCTGGTTGTTTACTCTCATCAGGATGTGTTGTAGAACGTGCTTCATTTTTAGGAAAACCTCTTCACTCTTCTGAAACGCCTGCAGTTGTGCGTTCTGCCCCTTTTCCTTCTCCTTCTTCCTCTCCTGTTTCATCTGGAACTTCGATAGACTATCGCGCTCCTTCTGCTGAACGGGTCACTTCTCGATTACATACTAGTTCTTCTTATGCTCCTTCTTCTCCCAATGAACCGCGTGGATGGACTCTTTTTTCGTTTGAATTCCGCGATCATTATCGTCCTGATCAAAAATAATATCCTTGCTTAAATTGCCTCTTTTCCAAGTATTATTGCTTTAACTCTTCCTAGTTTTTATCTGCTTTCTTTTCATCCTTTTTTGCAGGTTTGAGATTTTTAAGTGCTGCAAGATTAGGCATTTGAGGAAGACTTTCGGGCATATCCAGATCAGGGAGATTCGCTTTTACTTTCCCTTTTTGGAGTGCTTGAAATGCTGTTTCAAAGTCTGTCTTTGTAACAGATAATTCGTGTTTCTTATCTTTGTAAACGCGTTTAATGGCTTGCATGCCCGCATCTCGACAAATACCTGCAAGATCTGCACCCGAATAGCCATTGGTTTGTTTGACTATTGCAGGTAAATCGACATCCTTTGCAAGAGGCATTGCTTTGGTATGTACGGCAATAATTTTTGTTCGTGTTGCTTCATCTGGTAAAGGTAATGCCACATGTGCATCGAATCTACCAGGGCGAAGAAGCGCTGGATCAATGAGATCAGGACGATTGGTTGCAGCCATGATCATTACTTGTTCTAATTCTTCAACTCCATCCATTTCGGTAAGTAATTGATTCACTACTTTTTCACTGCTATCATTAAATCCAGATCCTCGCGCTTTTGCAATAGAATCAAATTCATCAAAGAAAATAATGCAAGGAGCGACTTGCCGTGCTTTCTTGAAAATGTCACGAATGTGCTTCTCTGATTCTCCAACCCATTTACTCGTGAGTTCAGGGCCTTTAATAGAGATAAAGTTAGCATTTGCTTCATTTGCAACTGCTTTTGCCAATAAGGTTTTACCCGTGCCTGGAGGTCCGGAAACTAAAATGCCCTTGCTTGGTTTGATACCTGCTTGGGTAAAGAGTTCTGGTTTGAGTAAAGGAAGTTCAACAAGTTCGCGAAGTTTTTCTTTTACTTCTTCTAAGCCCCCCACATCTGCCCAGGTTATATGCGGTTTGTGAATGAGTACTTCACGCATGGCAGAAGGCTCTACAATTTTGAACGCATCTAAGAAATGTTGTCGGTTTACTTTAATCTTATCCAAAATATCAGTAGGGATTTTATCTTGCATTGTTTTGAGTTGTTGGAAATACGGTTTGATTGATTTGAGCGCTGCTTCTTTACAGAGTACTTCTAAATCTGCCCCGGTATAACCGATTGTTTTATGCGCAATTTCATCAAATTGAATATCTTTATCTAAAGGCATACCACGTGTATGGATTTTGAGAATTTCTTTTCTTCCTTGTTCATCAGGTGCATTAATTTTTAATTCTCTATCGAACCGTCCTGGTCTGCGTAATGCTTCGTCGATATCCTCAGGGCGGTTGGTTGCAGCCATGACCACTACTTGTCCACGTGATTTGAGACCATCCATGATGGTTAAGAGTTGGGCAACAATTCTCTTTTCAGTGTTATCCGTACCCTCTCCGCGCTTAGGAGCAATCGAATCAATTTCGTCAATGAAAATAATTGCAGGGGCTGACTTTTCTGCTTTTTCAAACACTTCACGAATGTGTTTTTCAGATTCTCCATAATATTTACTCATAATTTCAGGGCCTGCAATCGAATAGAAGTTTGCCTCTGTTTCGTTCGCAACTGCTTTTGCCAATAAGGTTTTACCTGTGCCTGGTGGGCCAGTTAACAGTACTCCTTTTGGTGCTCCGACCCCTAGTTTTTGGAAAATTTCAGGATGCTTCATGGGTAATTCAACCATTTCTCTCACTAATTCTACTTCATTACGTAATCCTCCAATATCTTCGTAGGACACGTTTGTTGCGCGACTATCTGCGGTATGGATCTCATCTGAAACAACCACTTTTGTGTTGGTTGCAAGAGCTGCATGTCCTTTCGGAGTGAGTTTGGTGACAACATAAACTAATCGTGTACCGAATACGTCAATGACTACTTTTTGATTGAGTGTAATTGGTTTGTTAAGTAGTTTGGTATGGAAATAATCCGTTGGATCATCTGAAAAACTTACTTCTTTGGTAGGGGAGAGCGTTACCTGTTCTGCTTTAACGAGTTTTGTTGGATGGATTGTTACTTGTTCTCCAATAGAGGTACCGATCGTTGCACGGGTTGTTCCATCTAAACGAAGTATGGTGCGGGTTTCATCTTTACTGAGCCCTCGAATAACGCGAATAGGTATCTCTGATTTTCCTTTAACAATAATGGTATCTCCTGATACCAGTCCGAGGGACTTCATTGTTTTTGAAGAAAGACGAGCAAGCCCTTTGTCAATGTCTGCTTGTAATGCTTCAGCTACTTCGAGAGAAAGTTCTGCTGTTTTCATCGTTTCGGAATTCTAACCTCCAACATACCATTTCTCAGGGTATACTCAAAGTTCTTTGTATTTGCATCTTCAGGAAGCGTTTTGGTGAGAGTCAGACCTTGCTCAAGTTTTGCAACAAGATAGTGTTTAATCCCTTCCAAATTCTTTTTTGTCAATTTGATTTCAAGTTCTTTCCCTTTGATTTTGATGAATGCGTCATCTTCTTCAAATCCAGGGGTTTCAAGAATAAGATAATATGCTTCGTCAGTTTCTAAGAATTCTTCGGTATCTCCTTCTTCTTCCTCTCTTCGTATAACGCGAGAGCGTCTTCCTGTTCGTCCTCCAAACATTTGATTAACAATATCTTGGAATGGATCGTTGGTGAAAAAGTCGTCTGCCATTTTGTGTAGTCACTTCTTGTGTATACGGATAAGTATATACTATTTAAAGGTTGTGGTTGTTACTCGTGTGCGTGTATGTCGAGGCCAACACGAAGACGTTGAACTTCACGATTCATGACCCTCAGAGAAGGGATAATGGTATGATAGACTTCTTTTTTGTGCCTACGCAAATGCGTCAGAGGAATATGTGTATGTTGTGCGAGCTGTTCCAGAGATTCTTTGCCTGTTGCTTGAGCAAAATACCCGATTGCTCCTAGAGAAACATGCGTTCCGAGTTTGTCGGAAAGTAACGTTTGTAGTTCAGTCAGTGCTACCACTTGATCCATACCCTGCGTGAAATGATGAGAAGCAAGTGTTGATCTGCGATACCGTTGGTGTGCGCGGTAGGCTGCTCCAGCTAGAGAGCACATATGTGTTTCATCTGGATAATTCATGCTCTTTTTGTTAAATGAGGTTATTTAAAGCTACGCTCGAGGAATTGACCAATCATAATCCTTGATCTTCTCATCTCGTTCAGGATCCCAATAGAATGTAGCATCATGTCCTTCTGAAGCACACAGACGGGCCAGGAGAATAGCATGTTCAGCAAGATAGGGTTTTCGTAATCCCCCTTTGAAATTATTTGTGGTAGGATCATATATTAAGAGATTATTATGTGCTCGGCGTGAAAATTCTGCGCCTTGCTTAGAGAGCAACATAAAGGGGTTCATTTCCAGAGGTGTGAGATTATTCTTGTTTTTCCAGAATTCTCGAATAAGGCCGAGATAAGCTGCTCGTTCATGAGGAGCAAAGAGATAGACATCTGACGAGCGATTATCATGTTCCCATCGATAGCCAAACATAAACGTCTTATGTGTTGGTTCTCCTGCTCTTCCATACTCCGCGCGAATACCCCAAGGGATTGCACGACGTTCAGTGATACCTTCGGTAGGTACGTTAACTAACTCGAGGGTATAGCGAGATTGTTTCTTGGTGCGTGAAGGAACAGTGCATATAACTCTTGCCCCTTCTTTACTTACTTTGCGTGCATCTGCATATGGGGTAACCTGGATACCTCCTGCGCACATTTCAGCATATGCAAAAAGGCGCATTGATTCAGGTACAAAGCAAAAAAGATCCTTCCGTGTTCTTCTATCAGGGCCTTGCACGGGGAACCACGTATATCCAACGTCAAAAATCTTTTCTTCTCGTTGTGCTTGTAACTTGTCCAGGTCTCGTTTTCTTATAGCGAGTGGAATGTCCTTACACGCATATGCTTCTTGCTGTGTTTGAGGTTGAGAGGCTTTGATAACCGTTCCATGTTTCAACCATTTTTTCGCTGACTCCCATTGAGGAACCTCTCGGTTGAGTAGTGCAGGAGGGAGCAAAGGTTGGTAAAGGGCAAGTGCTTGCGTAGTTGGATCCATAGTAAGTAATCGCTCAACTAATCCTCGTGATCTAGTAAGTTTCTTCACTTCTAACTCTTCTATCTCTTTTCCTGAACGCTCTGCAAAGAATGATTTTTTCATATTCTTGTCTATACAAGGAGGTTATAAAGTTAGGTGCGATGCAAGAATTAGAGATAATGGTGATGTTTATTAAGTTGGAGGGGAAAATTTGGACGAAACGAGGTGCAACGCCCCCTTGAGTTGCCAACCCCCAACACTTAATCTTTTACTCGGCACAACTGCTCTCGCACTCAAAAAATTTGATTTGACCGTCTGTATAACCTCGTTCACATTTTTCTACACAAGCTTTACAACTATCAAATCTTGGAGACTTGTCTATCTTGCATTTGCCTTCAATAGTTTGACAACTTATAAATTGACGACAATTATCCCCTGCCATATAAATCGTAGTACAAGCCTCCGGCACATTTGGACCGCATGTAATATCTAAACCATGACAACTTTCTATTCCACATTTCCCTGAAATTTGTGGCGGCAATTTTATCGGTTTGTCGGGCCTCTCTTGAATTTTAATTTGATAGTTGTTCCAAATGAAAATGGCTGAAACAACCAAAACAAGACCTATGATTATCCCGTAAATGAAATTTTTATTTTTCATCATATTTTTAGATTATAGATTAAGTAAATAAATTTTTCTATATCTGAAAAGCAGGTTGGCAATTTCGTAGAACATCGCGATTTAAAGAAGTTCCGAACGAAGTGAGGAATTTGGGAAAAATCTTGCAGATTTTTCCTCTTAATCGCTGTTATGTGGTGAGCCTGCAAGGCGAACGAGGGAGCGAAGCGACCGACAGTATGACGCAGGGGTTTTGCTACATTTTTATATAGTGGTAAAATTAATTATATTATGGATTTAATTTTGGGACAAACAAAATTAGGAAAGGCAGTTTTTGCGAATAAAGATTTTAAAAAGGGGGAAGAAATCATCGAGTTTGGAG